>ULOS01037579.1_pt1 | contig 43682 bp, 50 predicted proteins | sample 1952701 | NCBI WGS metagenome assembly ULOS01 (sample SAMEA4835607, study PRJEB28245) | human gut metagenome | biome: gut microbiome; material: fecal sample | place: Denmark | collected 2008 | reverse complement strand
TAAATAAAATTTAAGTGTTATAGTTGGAGGCAAAGCTTGGACATTATAATTATTTATTACTGAACTATAACTAAAAGATTTAAATACAGAAAAATAAGATTAATTTGCTCTTGACGAAATAAGAAAAAAATGATATAAATAGAAAGTGCTAAAAAGCATTTTTTGGCCCCTTGGTCAAGCGGTTAAGACGCCACCCTCTCAAGGTGGAATCATGGGTTCGATTCCCGTAGGGGTCACCAAAAAATTATAATAATTAAAAGGGAGTAGCTTTTTATTGCTAATCAACAGTCGCGATACGAAAGTATCTGGTTAGTAAGCTATAAATAGTAAGCGAGACTTTTAAGAGGAAATATTAATTTCCTTTTAAAAGTTTTTTTGCATTATAGTACACTTGATTTATAAGTTTAATTAATAATTTTTATTAATATGTAAAAAATAATAAGACAAGGAGTGGTAAAGAAGTGAAAAAAAACAATTGGTTCAACAAAAAAATTGAAGAAGTTGAAAAAGACTTAAACACAAATCTAGAAAAAGGGTTAACAGCAGAAGAAGTTAAAAAAAGGCAAGAACAATATGGATATAATCAATTAAAAGCAAAGAAAAAAAAGCCAATGATACAAAGATTTTTAGATCAATTTAAAGATTTTTCAATTATTGTTCTAATTATTGCAGCAATTGTATCAGGAGCAGTAGGAGTTGCAGAAGGGGAAGGAATAACAGATACAATTATTATTTTAATAGTTGTTATTGTAAATGCAATTATAGGAGTAACACAAGAATCAAAAGCAGAAAAATCACTAGAAGCATTACAAAAATTGACAGATCATGCTTCAAAAGTAATTAGAAATGGAGAAATAATAGTAGTACCAGCAAAAGAATTGGTACCAGGAGACATTATAGTATTAGATACAGGAGACTATGTACCAGCAGATGTAAGAATTATAGAAGCTGTTAATTTAAAATCACAAGAAGCATCACTTACTGGAGAATCTGTTCCAGTTGAAAAAAATATTGAAATAATTGAAGATGCAGAAGTTGCCTTGGGTGATAGGTTAAATATGCTATTTTCATCAAGTTTAATAACTTATGGTAGAGGAAAAGGTATAGTAGTAGAAACAGGAATGACGACAGAAGTAGGAAAAATAGCAGGAATGTTAGATTTAGCGGAAGAACAAACAACACCTCTTCAAGAAAAATTAAACAAACTAGGAAAGACACTAGGAATAGTAGCATTAGCGATTTGTGTATTTATATTTATAATAGGATTAATACAAGGAAAAGAACCAATTCATATGTTTATGACAGCAGTAAGCCTAGCAGTAGCGGCTATTCCAGAAGGATTAGTAGCAGTATCTACAATAGTACTTGCAATTGGAGTTCAAAAAATGGTTAAGAAAAATGCTATTGTAAAAAGGCTTCCAGCGGTTGAAACTTTAGGAAGTGCAACTGTTATATGTTCAGATAAAACAGGAACTTTAACACAAAATAAAATGACAGTTGAGAAAATTTTTATTAATAGCCAAACAAAAGATTTAGAAGAGTTTAAGAAAGATACAACAAATGAAGATATAAAAAAATTAGTATATGCTAATATGCTATGTAATGATACAAAAATTTCAAATGACGGAACATTAACAGGGGATCCAACAGAAACAGCACTAGTTGATATGGCTTTTAAATTAGATTTTGATCCATCAATTTATGATAGGATGCCACGTATAGAAGAAGTTCCATTTGACTCAGATAGAAAACTTATGACAACAGTAAATGAAGTAAATGGAAAATATATTGTATATACTAAAGGTGGAGTAGATGAGTTACTAAAAAGATGTAAAACTTATTTGGAAAACGGAGAAATAAAACAAAACTTAGACAATTATTCAGAAGTAATAAGAAAAAATAATGAGAAAATGGCTAAAGAGGCATTAAGAGTATTAGCATGTGCATACAAAGAAATAGATCATAAACCAACCAAAACTGAATTGGAGAATATAGAAGAAGATTTAACATTTATAGGAATGGTTGGGATGATAGATCCACCTAGAGAAGAAGCAAAAAAAGCAGTAGAAAAATGTAAAACAGCAGGAATAAAAACAGTTATGATTACAGGAGACCACAAAATTACTGCAACAGCAATTGCTAAAAAATTAGGAATTTTAGAAGACGAGGATGAAGCTTTAACAGGATTAGAACTAGAAAAAATGTCAGATGAAGATTTACAAAAAAATGTTAGACATTATTCTGTATATGCAAGAGTATCACCAGAACATAAAGTTAGAATAGTAAAAGCATGGCAAAAAAATGGCGAAATAGTTGCAATGACAGGAGATGGAGTAAACGATAGTCCAGCATTAAAAACAGCGGATATAGGATGTGCAATGGGAGTTGTTGGAACAGACGTTGCAAAAGAAGCTGCAGAAGTTATCTTAACAGACGATAATTTTGCAACAATCGTGTCAGCAGTAGAAGAAGGAAGAAGAATTTATGATAATATATTAAAAGTAATACAATTTTTACTCTCAAGTAATGTAGGAGAAATAATAGTTTTATTACTAGCAACATTGTGTACACCATTATTTGCGAAATGGTTTGGAATAACAGATATTTCAAATTTAGAAATATTATTACCAATTCATATTTTATGGATAAATTTAGTAACAGATTCTTTACCAGCATTAGCATTAGCATTTGATCCAGCAAATTCAGATATAATGAAAAGAAAACCAGCAAAGCCAAACCAAGGAGTATTTACCAAAGGAATGACATGGAGAGTTATTTACCAAGGTGCAATGATAGGAATATTAACATTAGTAGCTTTTATGGTAGGCTTATCTACAACAACTCCAATAGAAGGACTTTCATTAGATGAAACAAAAATAGAAGTAGGTCAAACAATGGCTTTTGTAACACTTGCTATGTCTGAATTAGTGCATGTATTCAATATTAGGGATAACAAAAAATCAATCTTTAAAGCAAAAGTATTTAATAATAGCAAATTAATATGGGCTATAATAGCATCTGCAGCCCTAATGCTTGTAATATTAGCAATACCAGTTTTAAGAGAAATTTTTAGTATTCCAGTATTACCGACTCAAAATATAGTGGAATTAATTTTATTAATATTAGCACCATTAGCAATAGTTGAGATATTCAAATTATTAAAAATTAATACAATAAAAGATGAATAAATAAAAAAATGGTTGAATTTAAACTATTTTTCCTGAAGTTAGGAATTAGTTAAGTTCAACCTTTTATACATATTTGTATTGATATTTATAAGCTTTTATGATAATATATTTTAAGAAAAAAAGAGAGATGAAAAAATTTTCTATTATAAGAAATCATTTTATACAGGAGGAAATAAAAATGAATAAAAAATTTTATATAACAACACCAATTTATTACCCAAGTGGAAGATTCCATATAGGAACAGCATATACAACAGTTTTAGCTGATAGCATAAAAAGATATCATAAGCTAAAAGGAGAAGATACTTATATGCTAACTGGAACAGACGAACATGGACAAAAAATAGAAGAAAAAGCTAAAGAGTTAGGAAAAACGCCAAAAGAATATGTCGATGAAATGGCAGCTATGGCCAAAGAATTATGGAAAAAAATGGATATAGACTATGACCATTTTATAAGGACAACAGATTCAGAACATGAAAAGACAGTTCAAAAGATATTTGATCATTTCATGGAACAAGGGGACATATACAAAGGTGAATATGAAGGTTGGTATTGCGTACCATGCGAAACATATTTTACAGAAACACAATTAGTAAATGGAAAATGCCCTGACTGTGGTAGAGAAGTAAAATTAATGAAAGAAGAATCATATTTTTTCAATATGAAAAAGTATGCAGATAGACTTTTAAAATATTACGAAGATCATCCTGATTTTGTAAAACCAGCATTTCGTAAAAATGAAATGATAAATAACTTTATAAAACCAGGATTAGAAGATTTATGCGTAACAAGAACTTCTTTTGATTGGGGAATAAAAGTTTTAAAAGACCCAAAACATGTTATTTATGTATGGGTAGATGCATTAACAAATTATTTAACAGCTTTAGGATATTTATCTGAAGATGATAAACTATTTAAAAAATATTGGCCAGCTGATTTACAAGTAGTTGGAAAAGATATTGCTAGATTTCATTTAATTTATTGGCCTATATTTTTAATGGCATTAGATTTACCACTTCCAAAAACCATCTTAGTACATAACTGGATAATGATGAAAGATGGAAAAATGTCAAAATCAAAAGGAAATGTAATTTATCCTGAAACTTTAATTGAAAGATATGGTTTAGATGCTACAAAATATTTCTTGTTAAGAGAAATACCAGTATCACAAGATGGAGTATTTACACCAGAGGAGTTTGTAGAAAGATATAATTTTGATTTATGCAATGATTTAAGTAATTTACTAAATAGAACGGTATCAATGGTAAACAAGTACTTTGAAGGAAAAGTACCTAAGTATAATGGTAAACCAAATGAAGTAGATGAAGAATTCGAAAAATTTACTATAGAGCAAATTGAAAAATTTGAAGAAAAAATGCAAGAATATGAAATAGCAAATGCGTTACAAGAAATTTGGACATTAATTTCAAGAACAAATAAATATATTGACGAAACAATGCCATGGTCATTAGCAAAAGAAGAAGAAAATAAAGATAAATTAGAATCATGTATGTATCATTTAATTGAGAATTTAAGAAAAATAGCAATTTTAATCAAACCTTTTATGAATGATACAGCAGAAAATATTTTTAGACAGATTGGAATAAAAGATCAAGATTTAAAAACATGGGAATTATTAAAAAAATATGATAAGCTTAATAATGTTCAAGTAATAAAAAAAGGTGAGCCTATATTTATGAGATTAAATATTGAAGAAGAAATAGAATATATAAAAAACACAATGAAAGTTTAAATAAAAACTCCAATTAATTTTATTGGAGTTTTTTAAAAATTTACTACAAAAAATATAAAAAATAGTATATAATATAAAAAGAAAAAAAGAAGTTGAAAAATGTAAAATAAGAGGAAGTAAAAAATGGTTAATGATGATAACGATTATAAATTAGATGTATACAAAATAGATACAAGGACTAAACTAGATAAAAAAAGAATATTTATTATGGTAATATTAATTTTATTGTTGTTCTGTATATTATTAACAATTAACCATATTAAAAATTTAATGGAAGAATATAAAGTATATAAACAATACGAAGCACAGTTGAATTCAATAAAACATCAAGAAGAAGAAAAACAAGCTAAAATAAAAGAAGAGACAGAAAAAAAGAAAAAGGAAAGAAATCCACAGCTAACTGATATTCGGAAAACAAAATATGGATACTATTTATAAATCCGATACTAAAAGGGTTTTTCTAACATTTGATGATGGACCATCTCCTGTTACTTCAAAAATACTAGACATATTAAAGCAAGAAAATGTAAAAGCAACCTTTTTTATATTAGGGTCAAACGTTGATTCAAGGAAAGACGTTGTAAAAAGAATGTATGAAGAAGGACATTACTTAGCAAATCATGGATATTCTCATACATACTCTAAAATATATTCATCTCCACAATCAGTATTAGATGAATATAATGAATGTAATGATAAAGTAAAAAATGCTATAGAAGTACCTGACTACAATTCACATTTATTTAGATTTCCAGGAGGATTAGCTGGAGGAAAATATGCAGAGATAAAAAAAGAAGCAAAAGAATTATTATTACAAAATAATATTGTAAATGTTGATTGGAATGCGTTAACAGGAGATGCTGAGACTAATAATCTTTCAGTAGAGTTTGAAATGACAAGATTAACAGAAACAATGGAAAGTAAAAATAGTTTAGTTATATTAATGCATGATGCAGCGGCTAAAAGTGTAACAGCAGATGCGTTACCACAGATCATTGCTAAACTAAAAGAAGAAGGATATGAATTTAAAAATTTCTATGATATTATAAAATAAATAATTAATAGAGGGGAGAAATAAACATTGCCTAAAAAAGCTGGAGATAAAAATAATAGTATAAAAGAAAAATTGGAATATATAGGATTAGATTTAGAAAATATTCCAGAAGAATTAAAAGAGTATAAACCTTTGGAATTTAGAATTCCAAAATTTTATGAAGAGAAACAATATAAACAATATAGGTACATACCAGTTAAAGATATTCAAATATTGTTATCGCCAACAAATAGATTAGATGAAATTAGCGAAAAGTATAAACAAGCAAAGCCTTTGGCACAATATTTAGATGGAGAAAATGAAGAAAACATTTTAAAATATACTACTTTTTTAAGTATGTTAAAACAATTTAAAATTGATGAAGTAGAAGAAATAGAAAAAGAACAAACTAGTTTGAGTAAAAAAATACCATTTAAAGTAAAATATGAAAATAATTATTTATGGCAAATTTATTATTCAGAAAATACAAATCAATATTTTATGTTAGTACCTACAGAAGATTCTGATTATTCAACATTTTTCTTTTTAATAAAGAAAAAATTAGAAAAAAAGAAAAATGAAAAGATATTTGTACCAATTCGTAATGTTGAATATAGCAATAAATATTTAAAAAAATCAGAATTTGAAGATATTGAAAACTACCTATGGCTTTTTACAAAAGATTGGCCATTAATTTATGAGGTATATGATAAAAGAAATAAGTTAAGTATACATATAGTTGGAGAAACTGAAGTATATCATAAAATAAAAAGTCCATATAAAATAAAATTAAACACACAAGAAGATGCAAATCAATTATATAAATTACTAAAAGCAATGTTTATTTTACAAACAGAATTACCACATTATTTTCATTTTAAAACTAATATTAATAAAAATGGAGAATTAGAATTTTATTTAGAAGATGAAAAAATAGAATATATAGATATAGCTGAATGGATTAGTAATCAATATCATTTAGGCGAAGAAAAACAAAAAGTAGCAGAAGATTTAATAGAAGAAAATAAACTCAAATTGGAAAAATTAAAAGTAGAAATTGCTGCACAAGAAATAGAATATCTGGCAAAAGAAAAACAAATATCTACATTTTTAGAATGTAAAAAATCCTTTTTTGGAAAATTTAAATATTATTTTAAATATAGTAAAAAAAATAATAAAAACAAGGTAAAAAAAGAAGAAAATATAGATGAAAGTAAAATAGAAATACATCATGATGAAAATGAAGAATTACCTAAAAAGAAAAGAAAAAAACAAAATTATACAATAGAAGAATTAGTGGAACTATATAAAGTAATAGAACTAAAAGAAAATGAATTAAAAAATGTCATAATGGACATAAATAGCTTAAAATTAAAAAATAAAAATATGCAGAAAAAAATTGAAAATGCAACAGCTTTTATTGAAGAAATAGATAGCCATAAAAAAAGTATATTTGAATTTTGGAAATATAGCAACAAAGATGAAATGGCAACTTTACCAGAAGGAGAAGCGGAAGAAGTTAATATAATAAAGAAAATAACAAGAGTTTTTGATTATGAGGAAGATTTAGAAAATTTTGGCAAAAAAATGGACAAAATACAAAGAAAAAATCTTAGCAAAGATGAAACAGATAGTGTATATATAACTTCAACTAATTTATTAGAAATAATAAATAAAATAAAAATTAATGAATTTCAACCAAAAGATATAGAAACTACATTGAAAGAAATAAAAAAAGAAGCTATACAGGAAAAATCCTTATCAGAAAATGAAGAATTTGACATATTTGGAGGAATAATTCAAGATAGTACTAAAGTATCAAAGATAAAAAATAAAAAACACAGAGAGTTGGCTAAAGACAAATTTAATATATTAGAAATAAATAAAAATACAAAACAAATCGGCTTTAAATTATCACTTGAAAAAATAATTGCTAATTTAAAAACAGCTATGAATAAAGTAGTGGTACCAGAAGAAATACCAGTATATAAAGCAATCGGAGAGAATAATTTAGATGATAGAAAAATAAATATATTTGATATTAATCCTGAAAAAGAAATACAAGAAGCTATAAAAAAAGAAAATAATAAAATAAATTTTTATAAAATAGATTTAAAAGAAGGAAGCAATGCAATAAGTTATACAAATTGTATTTTTTATGATAATCAAAACAAGACTTTACCAGTAGGACAAGACTTATCAACAAAGATTTTAGTAGATATTTCTAAGCTGCAATTAGATTTAAAAAATAAAACAAGTTTTAAAATGGTTGAATTTGAAAATGAAAAAGATGACTTTTCTGAAATAAATATAAAAACAGTTACTGTTTTTGAGTATGACGCTTTAATAAAAAAGCAAGAAGAAAATAAAGTTTAAAAAAATCTAGACAATTTAAAAAATATGTGCTAATATATATTAGTACATATTTTTTGTTAAATAATTATGCCGATGTGGCGGAATTGGTAGACGCACATGACTCAAAATCATGCGGGAAACCATGTGGGTTCGAGTCCCACCATCGGTACCAAATAAGAAAAACCTTGTAACTGCTGAAATATAAGCACTTTACAAGGTTTGCTTTTATAAAATTAATGCAATACTAATGCAATAGACTTTTAATTTAGTTTTTTTAGCTCTTGTTGAATAAAATCATTTGATATAGAAGTATAAACATCATTTGTTATTGTACTACCTTCAATATGTCCAACTAGACTCTGTATTACTTTTGGAAAAAGTCCTTTTTCAACACATCTTGTTATAAAAGTGTGTCTTAATTTATGAGAATGTAAAGAAGAACAGATATTATATTTTTCGTTACAATTAAAAGAAAAAAAATCAAATGATGCAATGAAGGCAAGCATGCTTAGTTTGATAAGAAGCCAAATTGTAGGAAAATGCGAAAATTATATGAAACAAGGGTATTTGCCTGAATATGCAAGATTTTCTTTAGAAGAATTATTCAAACAATACCAAGTATTAGGTGGAAATCACGGAATAGAAGTTTTAGTAAATAAATGTTATGAATTACCAATATCAAAGAAGGAGGGATAGCAATGAATAATGAGTAAAAAAGAAAAATAATATTAATAATTTCAGCAGTAATAGTTGAAATATTAGGTGGATTTGGATTTTACAAAGCAAATGAAAATAGTTCAACTAATGAAATTGTAAATGGTGTAGTAAATGAAGTTAAAAACAATATTAGCACATACGATATGACAGAACAAGAAGTAAAAGACTTACCAACTACAGAAATACAAGTACAAACAGAAGAACAAGAAAAAGCACTAGCAGAAGAGCAAACAGATGAAAATGAAAAATTTGAACAGCAAGGAGAAATAGCATACAATGGCACAAGCGAATATCCTAATGTTACTTTAGGAAATTATCAAGGACTTACATATTATAGTCAAATAGACAATAGGTGGCGTTATAAAATGTATTCTAGTGTAGGAGATAGTTCTCAAACAATAGGAACATCAGGTTGTGGGCTAACTTGTGCAAGTATGGTAGTACACAAGAAAATAAACAAACAGTTACAACACAAGCATATACTAGATATGTAAATGCTAAAATAGGATTAAATATAAGAAATAATGTGAATGGAAGTATAATAGGTTCTTATAAGTATGGTACAGCAGTATTAGTATATGAAACAAGAGATGGCTGGAGTAGAGTAGGAACAAATAGATGGGTTTCTAGTAATTATTTAACAAGTTATATGCCTTCAACACAAACTCCTGTTAAAACTATTTCTGGTGTGAAATATACAACAGGAAAATACAAAGTAAATGCTAGTGTCTTAAATGTTAGAACAGGAGCAGGTACAAAGTATAAAATAAAAGGATATAAACAATTAATGTCTAATGCAAGATATCAAAATAAGAAACTGGGAAATCAATATACTAATGGATTAAAACGCGGAGTAGTAACAACAGTAACAAAGGTTCGAAATGGGTTTGGATTAACTCCAAGTGGATGGATTGCATTGAGTTATTGTACAAAAATATAAAAATAAAAAGGGGTGTAAAAGCCCCTTTAAGTATCTTCGTCTTTATCTTTATATTCATAAAGCTCGTCTCTTTTTGATAGTATTTCTTTTAAGTCAGAGATTTTGTTAAAATCACTTTTTTTAAGTTCTCTTTGATAGTTAGCATAATCAGATATAAGCTTTTCATATTGAATAAATCTTTTATCAAAAATAGCTTCATTTGATTTATTCTTAGGATAAGATTTGGACATATTGGTTAGGAATTTTTCTGTTTTTTCTATTTCAGTTAATAAGTCCTTATTTTGAACTCCTGAATTTACTATAGATTTATCTACGATTTTTAAATATAAAGGTCGTATAGCTTCTAAATAATTTTCATATTTTTTTATATTTTCATATTTTTTCCTTACTTCTTTCCAATTTAATACCATATAAATTACTCCTTTTTTTCTACATTATATCACACTAAAAATAAAAACACTGTCGAATATTGCCATAAAACATAAAAATATAAAAAACGACTGAAAATCAAGTGATATAATTACTCTGTTCGAAAAATAAAACGGATTAAAATGGATTGTGAAAGGCTAACTTGAGACTTGGCTTAAAAAAACGAGTATATTTACATAATTCAAAAAAAGTGATATAATGTAATAAAATAGTAACACTTGTGTAACCAAAACTTAATATTATGATCAGGAAAATATGTTGTATAATTATTTTATCGAATTATGTCGAAATTTGCGATAAAAAAATCTTGCAATATTTTTATTTTTGGTATAAACTATTCTAAAATACAAAGAATATAATATAATACTAGGAGTAGAAATGAATAAAGAAGCATTAATCGGATACCATGCAACTGATATTAGTAATATAAAACCGATAATGAACAACGGCTTTGTTGAGTCGAAAGTAAGTAAAGGACATTGGTTAGGAAGAGGTATATATTTCTTTGAAAATTTATATTATGCTGTTGAATGGGAAATAATAGGAGTGATAAAACATGATGTTGCTGACTATAACGAATTAATAAAAAAATGTGGAATTATAATTGCCGATATAGATACAGAAAATTATAAAGTTTTGGATTTTAGCGAACCACAAGGTTATGCAATTTTTGAGTATTTATTAAAGATCATAAAAGATAATTATCCTGAAGAAAAATATAATTACATACTAAGTAAAGGATATGCATATATTATAAAGATATTAGAGCAGCTAGAAATAAAAAAGCATAAGAAATATATTTCAAAATTTGACGTTGTTTGTGCTGTTTATCCTAAAAATATTACTAAAATAAAAACAAACTTACCAGGAGATTTCATTTCTTGTGTTCAGAAACAGGTATGTGTAAAAAATCCTAAAGTCATAAAAAAAGTAGGAGAATTAGAACATAGTGATATTACAAAAGGAATTTTTAATTTAATAAAAAAGAATAGGGGTGAAAAGAATGATTAATAATCCAAAAGATATAGAAGAAATTTTAAAAGAATTAGAAGATGTTACTTTGGAAGAGCTAGATGAAGCTATAAAAGAAGTAGATAAAGAATATATGGAAATAGATTACGAGTGTGTAGAACTCTATAATATAAAAAATGAAGAAAATTATTATTTAGATAAAGATTATTATGATTTCTATTTACATATTTCAAAAATAAACAATAAAAAAGAAAGTAATGAAACAAAAAATAATATAGGAGTGGCTGCATAATATGGAAAAATATGAAAGTGTATTAAAATTTATAAGATACGAAGTAAATGAAATATATTTAAAAAAAAATATAAATTTTCAACCAAATAAAAACGGAATACCAATAGATTTAAGGATAAAACCAAACGTCGACATAAAAGATAAGAATATGAATATTATTTTACAGACTACAATATTTGAAAATGCTGAACAAAATAACAAACCTTTTGAAATGAAAGTAAATTTAACAGGATATTTTATGGTAGATGGTTGTGAACCGGAAACATTGAAAGCAAATGCTATAGCGATATTATATCCATATGTCAGAGCTATAATATCTACATATACCGCAAATGCAAATATAACACCTTTAATATTGCCTACAATTAATGTTAATAAATTAATTAAAGATCAAGAAGAGAACTAGCAATAGTTCTTTTTTAGTAGTAGAATTAGCAAATATTATATGAAATTTATTGACTGGTGTCATATTGGCTTTTAGTAAGTGATGTGATATAAAATTAATGCAGTAAATAATGCAATAGGAAAAGTTTTTAATATTTTCAAGAAGTTAACAAAATAAGAAAAATGCGGATTTTAGTGGCATTAAGTCGTAAAAATGCTTAAGATTTTATGAATTAATATAGTAAATAGACCATCGGTACCAATTAAAAAATTTTTTTAATATTTATATTAGATACTGTTAGATAGAAATGAAGACTCACACTCTTCATTTTTATTTGTAGTTGCATCAATTATAAATTTTGAAATATCTATTGACAATATAAAATTTGTGAGATAAAATACTAACTAAATTAGGAACTATTCCTAATTTAAAGGAGAGATTTATGAATAACTATTCCAAACAAAGAGAAATAATACTAGAAGTTATAAAAAATAATCGAACTCATCCAACTGCTGAAGAAATATATATACTAGTTACAAAAAATGAACCAAAAATCAGCAGAAGTACAGTATATAGAAACATAAATATATTAGTAGAGAAAGGTATTATTGAGAAAATAACAATAGCAACAGGACCAGATAGATATGATTATTTATACGAAGAACATTATCATGCTATATGTAAAGTTTGTGGTAAAGCATTTGACTTTTATTATAAATTCGAAAAAGATAATTTAATAAGTAATATAAAAAAACAAACTAATGTAGATATAGATATAAACAGCATAACTATTAATGGAATATGTGAAAAATGTAAATCAAAAATAAAATAAGGAGGAATTTTAAAATGGAATTAAAAGGAAGTAAAACAGAAAAGAATTTAATGGAGGCTTTTGCAGGAGAATCTCAAGCAAGAAATAAATATACATACTTTGCAAGCAAAGCAAAAAAAGAAGGGTATGAACAAATAGCGGCAATTTTTCAAGAAACAGCTGATAATGAAAAAGAACATGCAAAAATGTGGTTTAAATTATTACAAGGAGGAGAAATTTTATCTACAGCAGAAAATTTAAAAGCAGCAGCAGAAGGAGAAAATTATGAATGGACAGACATGTACGATAGAATGGCAAAAGAAGCAAAAGAAGAGGGATTTGATCATATTGCATTTCTTTTTGCAGAAGTTGCAAAAATAGAAAAAGAGCATGAAGAAAGATACAAAAAATTATTAGAAAATGTTGAAAACGGTTTAGTATTTAGCAAAGATGGAGATAGAATTTGGAAATGTAGAAACTGTGGACATATAGTAATTGGAAAGTCAGCTCCACAAGTATGCCCTGTATGTGCACATCCAAAAGCATATTTTGAGATTAAAGCAGAAAATTATTAAAAAACCAAAAAATGCTCTGAAACAATTTTTGGTAAAGCATTTATATTGTAAGAAATTATATTAGAACAAAAATCTAATATAATTTCTTTTTTTTGTAGAAAAAGGCAAAATTGTATGATATAATAAGGCACATAAAAAGGAGAAAAAATATGCCAAAATTTTTTGTTAATGAAGAACAAATACAAAAAGAAGATGTAAAAGTAATAGGAAATGATGTAAAACACATAAAAAATGTATTAAGAGAAAAAGTAGGAAACGAGTTAATAATATGCAATACTTCAAATAAAAAAGATTATTTATGTAAAATAGAAGAAATTTCAGAGGAATATATAAAATGTAAAATTGAAAAAGAATTAGAAAATAATTCGGAATCAAATATACAAGTAACAATTATGCAAGGGTTACCAAAAGCAGATAAAATGGAGTTAATTATTCAAAAATCAGTTGAATTAGGAGTTTACGATATTATACCAATTGAAATGAAAAGATGTGTTGTGAAGGTAAATGAAAAAGATAAGCAAAAAAAACTACAAAGATGGCAAAAAATATCAGAAGTAGCAGCTAAACAATGTGGAAGAAATATAATACCTAAAATAAAACCAATATTAAATTTAAAAAACATTTGTAATATGCTAAAAGAATATGATATAGTATTATTGGCATATGAAAAGGAAGAAAAAATCACGATAAAACAAGAATTAAATAATATAAAAGAAAATTTAAATAACAATAGCAAATTTAAAATAGCAGTTATTGTTGGACCTGAAGGAGGAATATCAACAGAGGAAGTTGAACTGTTACAAAAAAACGGGGCAAAATCAATTACATTAGGAAAAAGAATATTAAGAACAGAAACTGTAGCTTTAAATGTTTTAAGTGTAATAATGTATGAACTAGAAAATTAGGAGGAAATGATGAAAAAAATAGAAAAAAATTTGTCAAAAGCACTATGTATTATAATTTATTTCATAATTTTATTTTTTGCTTATACAAGAATGAATTTAGACAGATTAGCACAAGATATACAAGTATTTTCTGGAGCTTTTTTAGTATTAGGAATATTAGCATTAGAAAAAGCTTACAAAAAAGACAGTGGAGAAGTAGCAATTACAGGGATAGAACTATTAGCTTTATCTATATACTCTTTATCTATTATGCATATGATAACATTATTAAAATATGATTTTAAATCATATATGTTAATTTCATCAGGAATTGTTGTAATTTATTATGTTTTAAAAGTAATAATTATTTATACAAAAGATAAAAAAGAGTATTTAAAAGGATTAAGTGATATATCAAAAATTGTTAAAGAAGATGAACCAATAAAAAAAGAAGCTAAAAAAAGAAACAAAAACGAAAAGGAAAAAGAAGAAACAGACGAATTAGAAAGTACAAAAGAAAATCAAAGTAAAGGAACAAATAACACTGAAATAAAACAAAATAAAGATAGCAAAACAAAAACAAATAGTAAGAGAAAACAAGCAAAAAAAGTGAATGAATCTAAAAATAAAGAAAAACCAAAAACAAAAGCAAAAAGCAATAAAAAAGTAATAGAAGATAAAACAGAAAAACAATCTAAAGGGACAAAAACAGAAGCTAAAAAGAAGAAAATAGAAAATGTAGAAGAAAAAACTAAAAATGAAAAAAGAAAAAAATCTTCAAGTGTAAAAACTAAGAAAGTTGAAAAAGAGGTAAAAGAAAATGATTAAAAGTATGACAGGATATGGTAGAGCAAAGCTTTCAAAAGATGATAGAGAATATCAAATAGAGATAAAAAGCGTAAATCATAGATATTTAGATATATCAGTAAGAATCCCAAAACAACTTAGTTATTTAGAAGAAACAATAAAAAAAGAGATTGCAAAAAAGGTAAAAAGAGGAAAAATTGATGTTTTTGTTACCTTTGAAAATAATTCGCTAGAGGGAAAAGAAATTAAAATAAATACAGAATTAGCAAAAGCATATATTGATGAATTAAAAAAATTAGCTGAAAAAGAAAATATATTATCAGATATACAAGTTACTGAAATTTCCAAATATCCAGATGTATTAAATATACAAAGCAGCCAAGATGACGAAAAAATAACAGAGGAAGTATTAGAAACCATAACTATAGCAACAGATAATTTAGTTCAAATGAGAGAGACAGAAGGAAATAAAATATCAGAAGATTTATTAAAAAGATTAAATATAATAAATAAAAAAGTAGAAGAAATAGCTAAACTTTCTACTGGACTTATTGAAGAATATGTAGTAAAATTAGAAGAGAGAATTAAGGAAATACTAAAAAATCAGGAGATTGATAAAACAAGATTAGCTCAAGAAGTTGTAATATATGCAGATAAATGTTCTATTGAAGAAGAGGTCACTAGATTAAATAGTCATATATCACAATTTAAAAATTTACTAAATTCAAATGAGGCAATAGGGAAAAAACTAGATTTTATAATACAAGAGATGAATCGTGAAACAAATACAATAGGCTCAAAAGCAAACAATTTAGAAATAACAAATGGAGTTATTGATATAAAAACAGAAATTGAAAACATAAGAGAACAAGTACAAAATATAGAATAGAAAGGATTTGATTTTATGCAATTAGTAAATATAGGATTTGGAAATATTGTTTCAGCAGAAAGAATTGTAGCAATTGTAAGCCCAGAATCTGCACCTATTAAAAGAATGGTACAAGAATCAAAAGATAATAAAACAGCGGTAGATGCTACATATGGAAGAAGAACAAGAGCAGTATTAATTATGGATTCAGGACATATCATACTATCAGCAGTTCAACCAGAAACTGTAGGAGGTAGAATAGATAAAACAATATCACAAGATGATGGTGGAAAACAAATAGCAGAAGCTATAAAATAATTTTATAAAGGAGTGGATTTAAAATGATGGTAAAACCAAGTGTTTCAGAATTATTAAAAAAGGCAGATAATAGATATGAGTTAGTAATTGCGACAGCAAGACGTGCAAGACAAATAGCTGCAGGAGCAGAAGTAAAAACAGATGTTAAAGAGGAATCTCCAGTTACATTAGCTGCTAATGAAATTGCAGAGGGGAAGGTAGAAATATGTTAGTAATATTATCTGGAGTAGCAGGAGCAGGAAAAGATACAATAAAAAAAGAACTAATAAAAAGAATGGAAAATGTAGAATCTCTTCCTTCATTTACTTCTAGACCTATGCGTGAAGGAGATGTAGAAGGTGGAACATATAATTTTGTAACTAGAGAAGAATTTGAAGAAATGATAGAAAAAGGGCATTTCTATGAGTATGATGTACATCATAACAATTATTATGGAACTTCAAAGAAATTACTAAATGAAAAAATTGAAAGTGGAAAAATAATAGTAAAAGATATTGATGTAAATGGTACAGAACATTTAAAAGATTTGTTAAATGCAGACACAAAAGTAGTTACTATTTTTTTAAGAGTGCCTAAAGAAGAACTTGAAAAAAGGTTACAAGATAGAGTTGATAAACCAAGCCCAGCAGAAATACGCTTAAGGTTAAGTAGATTTGAATATGAAGAATCTAGAATTAATTTATACGATTATGTATTAAAAAATGATAATCTAGAAAAAACAGTTCAAATAGTTATGACAATATTAGAAAACGAAATGAAATTATTAGAACAACAATAAAAAGCTATCTTTCAGATGGCTTTTTTATATAAGGAGAAAGAATAATAGAATGATAGCAGAAGTAATTATAAATAGAACAGCCAAAAAATTAAATAGAACATTTGATTATGCTATTCCAAAAGAGCTAGAAGATTTTGTTATAATTGGAAGTAAAGTTTTAGTCCCTTTTGGAAAAGGAGGAAAATTAGAAGAAGCATTTGTAACAAGAATAAAGGATAATACAGAATTTAAAGTAAAAGAAATTGCAAAAATAGAAAATAGTTTAGATGAAAAGAAAATAGAATTGGCAAAATGGATGGCAAATAGATATTTTTGTAATATATCTGATTGTATAAAACTTATGCTTACACCTGGAACAAGAGGAAAAGAAAAGAAAGCACAGGAAAAAATCATAAGAGTTGTATATTTAAAAAAGAAAAAAGACGAAATATTATTTGAAATAGATAATAAAAAGATCAAATCAGAAAAGCAAATAAGAGCACTTAAATTTATACAAAAAAATGAAGGATTAACTATACCAGAGATAAAGATGCATACAGATTGTTCTAGAGCTATTATAAATTCACTAATTAAAAATGGATATTTAGAATTAGTTGAAGAAAAGATAGAAAGAGATCCGTTAAAAAACAAAAATTTAGCATCAACAAACAAATTAAAACTAACAGAAGAACAGCAAAATGCATTTGAAAAAGTTGCTAAAAGTATAGACGAAAAAGAATATAAAAGGTTTTTATTATATGGGGTAACTGGTTCACGGAAAAACAGAAGTATATTTACAGTTAATACAAAAAATACTAGAAATGCAAGAAACTGCAATTGTTTTAGTCCCTGAAATATCATTAACTCCACAAATGTTAGATAGATTTATTTCAAGATTTGGAAAAGAAAAAATAGCTGTATTGCATAGTAAACTATCAATTGGAGAAAAATATGATGAATGGAATAAAATAAAAGAAGGAAAAGCAAAAATAGTAATAGGTGCAAGGTCTGCAATTTTTGCACCAGTTACAAATTTAGGAATTATTATAATAGATGAAGAACATGATAGTTCTTATAAATCCGAGGCAAATCCAAAATATGATGCAAAACAAGTAGCAAAATACATTGCAAAACAAAATAATTGTCCATTAGTATTTGGAAGTGCAACACCAGATATTAATACATATTATAAAGCAAAAACATTAGGAAAAATAGAACTATTAGAATTAACTAAAAGAGCAAATAATTCGTCATTACCAAAAGTTAGCATTATTGATTTAAAACAAGAATTAGCAAATGGAAACCACTCAATGTTAAGTAGGGAATTATATCAAGAAATAGAAGAAAATTTAAAACAAAAAAGGCAAACAATATTATTTTTAAACAGAAGAGGATATTCTACTTTTATTATGTGTAGAGATTGTGGATATACAGTAAAATGCAAAAATTGCAATATAAGTCTGACTTACCATAGTTATGAAAAAAAACTGAAATGTCATTATTGTGGTTATGAGCAAGAAATTGTAAAAGTTTGCCCAGAATGTCATAGTGAAAAAATAAGATATTTTGGTACAGGAACTCAAAAATTAGAACAAGAGATTATAAAACAATTTCCAAATGCAAAAACGATTCGTATGGATGTTGATACAGTAACCAAAAAGAATTCACATGAAGAAATATTAAATAAGTTTAAAAATGAAAATGTAGATATTCTAATAGGGACACAAATGGTAGTAAAAGGCCATCATTTTCCAAATGTAACATTAGTAGGAGTAATTGCGGCAGATAGTTCATTAAACATTGATGATTATAGAGCAAATGAAAGAACATTTCAAATTTTAACTCAAGTAGCACGGACGAGCAGGAAGAGAAAAACTACCAGGAAAAGTAATAATTCAAAGTTATAATCCGGATAATTTTAGTATACAATGTGCTAAAAAACAGAATTATGAAATGTTCTATGCAACAGAAATAGCTTTAAGAGAACAGTTGAAATATCCTCCATTTTGCGATATAATAGTAATTAGTTTTAACGGAAGTAATGAAGCAGATATAAAAAATAAGAGTGATTTGGTATATAGATATTTAAAAGATAAACTAGAAAATAAATTTAAAATATTTATTCCAATGCCAGCACCAATTGATAAAATTCAAAACAAGTATAGATATAGGATTATAGTAAAAGGAACGATGGATAAAGAATCTAATGAAGAGTTTAATAAATGTTTAAAAAACATTTATAAAGAAAATTTAAAAGATATGAGAATATCAATAGATGTTAATCCTAATAGTATGGCATAACTAATAAAAATATAGTTTAAATAACCAAAAAGGAAAGGAGTAAAAAATGGCGATTAGAAATTTGAGATATAAAGGAGACGAAATTTTAAAAAAGAAATCAAGGGAAATAGAAACAATTGATGAAAAATTACAAACATTGATTGATGATATGATAGAAACAATGCATAAATATAATGGAGTTGGACTTGCAGCAGTTCAAGTAGGAATTTTAAAAAGAGTAATAGTAATTGATATTTATGACGATAATGGACCAATTGCTATGATAAACCCAGTAATATTAAAAACAAAAGGAAAACAAGAGGTTGACGAAGGTTGTTTAAGTTTTCCAAATGAATTTGCAAAAGTTATAAGACCTACTGAAGTAACAGCTGAATATACTGATAGAGATGGAAAGAGAATAAAAGTAAAAGCAAAAGAATTATTAGCACAAGCTATTTGTCATGAAGTAGATCATTTAAACGGAGAAGTTTTTATTGATAAAATAATACCAGGAACTTTAGAATATATAGAACCAACTGACGAAAAATAATCTAAGAGGAGGAAAAAATGAGAATAGTTTTTATGGGAACACCAGATTTTGCTAAAGAAAGTTTAGAAGCGGTGTATAATGCAGGATATGAAATATTGGGAGTAGTAACAAATCCAGACAAACCAAAAGGAAGAGGAATGAAGATGATGGCTTCCCCAGTAAAAGAATTTGCTATAGAAAAAAACATAAAGATATATCAACCATTAAAAGTAAAAAATAATATTGAATTTATACAAGAGATAAAAGATTTAAATCCTGATATTATTTGTGTAGTAGCATATGGTAAAATATTGCCAAAAGAAATTTTAGAAATTCCAAAATTAGGATGTATTAATGTTCATGGTTCTTTACTTCCTAGATATAGAGGTGCAGCACCTATTCAATGGGCTATTTTAAATGGAGATAAAACAACAGGAATTACTACAATGTATATGGATATTGGTATGGATACAGGAGATATGATTTTAAAAGAAGAAGTTGATATTGGAGAAGATGAGACAACAGGAGAATTATGGAAGAGATTATCTAAAATTGGTGGAAATCTTCTAGTAGAAACTTTAAAAGAAATCGAAAAAGGGATAGCACCAAGAGAAAAACAAGGAAATGACTATACTTTAGCACCAATGTTAAATAAAGAAATGGCAAAAATAGATTGGGAAAACAAGACAGCAGAAGAAATAAAAAATTTAGTAAGAGGATTAAACCCAATTATGGGAGCATATACTTTTTTAAATGGGAAAAAAATAAAATTCTGGAAAGTTTCAATTGCAACAGAAGATGAATTAATTACAGATAATATTGAAATTATGAGAAATGGAACAGTAATTATTTCAGACCAAAAAGATGGATTATTTATAAAGGCAAAAAATGGAATTTTAAAAGTGCTAGAAATTCAAGGAGAAAATGCAAAGAAAATGTCAATAGGAGATTTTCTAAGAGGAAATCAAATTCAAGAATTTGATGTATTTGAATAAAAACAGTTGTAAAAAAGGAAAAAAATTGATATACTTATAATGTGTTTTATAAGTATATCTTTTTTAGTTAATAATAAAGGTAGGTATTAACTAAAAATAAAAAGGAGGAAATAAAAATGAGTGAGGAAAACAAAGAAAATGAAGAAATAGTAGAATTAGACAATGAAATAAAAACAGAAAATGAAGGGATAAAAATATCTGATGATGTAGTAGCAGTTATTGCAGGTGTAGCCGTATCAGAAGTCAATGGAGTTGCTGGAATGGCCGGAGGTTTTGCAGGTGGAATTTCAGAAGTATTTAGTGGAAAGAAAAATCTAGCAAAAGGAATTAAAGTAGAAGTATCAGAAAATATAGCAAAAATAGATGTAAATATTATTGTAGAGTATGGTTCTAGAATACCAGATGTAGCATTTGAAATTCAAAACAGAGTAAAAAAAGCAGTAGAAAGTATGACTGGATTAAAAGTTGAAGAGGTAAATGTACATGTTCAAGGAGTTAATACTGATACAGCAAAAAATGATACACCTAATGAAAGTGAAAACAATATAGAAGAATAAAAAAGAAAAGAGGAAAAAATGAAATGAAATTTTTAGAAAAAATCGCATTAGTTATATATTCTAATATTATTTTAATATTATCTATAGTATTATGCTTACTAATATTTGGATGGCTAGATATGAATTTAATTGGAAATATTATTTACAAAGTTATTGTAGGAGATGTTTCAAGTAAAATATTACTAGGAATAAGTGTAGTATTTATTTTACTTTCAATAAAATGTATATTTTTTGATTCAACATCAAAAGGAAAAACAAATGAAGAACAAGGAGTTTTGTTAGAAAATGAAAATGGAAAGCTTATGATATCAAAAGAAACACTAGAAAACTTAGTGAATTCAGTAGCTTTGAATTTTGAAGGAACAGAACAAGTAACAACCAGAGTTGAATTAGATAGAGAAAATAATGTAATGGTGTATGTTAATTTAATGGTTAGCTCAAATGTTATTATAAAAGAGTTATCTGCAAACTTACAAACTAAAATAAAAGAAAAAATAAAAACCGCAACAGATTTAGATGTAAAAGAAGTAAATATTATAGTAAAAAAAGTTGCACCAAAAGAAGAACAGCAAGAGGATTAAGAAAATTCGTAACAAATTTATGCGGAAAGGAATGTGATTAAGATGAACGGATTTAAGGATTTTATAACTCAATATAGAGGAGCTATTATAGGAGTAATTATAGCGATATTAATATTAGTTACAAGATTGCATGATTTAATATTAGCTATTGTTGTGCTAGTATTAGGAGCTTTTATTGGAAATTATGTACAACAAAATAAAGATTTTGTAAAAACGAAATTAAAAAGTTTTATAGATAAAATGTAATATTATTGGGAAGGAAAAATATACATGAATAGATCAGAAATAAGAGAACAAGCATTTAAACTTATATATAGTTTAGAAATTCAAAATATAGAAAATTTAGAAGAGCAAATAGAATTATATATAGAAAGTAATAATATAACAGATAAAAATGCAATAGAATACATTAAAGATAGTGCTTTAGGAATCAAGAAAAATGAAAAAGATATAATGCAAAAAATAGAAATAAATTTAAAATCAGACTGGAAAATCGAAAGAATTTCTAAAATTGATTTAGCAATATTGAAAATAGCTATTTACGAAATAAAATACAAAGATATCCCATTTAAAGTTGGAATTAATGAGGCAGTGGAATTAGCAAAAAAATATGGTGAAGATAATTCTAAAAACTTTGTAAATGGAATTTTAGCAAGTATTGTAAAAGAATAAAAAAGGAAGAAATGAAAATATGAAATATGCAGATATGGCTATAACAGTTTCTGATTTAAATAAATATATGAAAGAAAAAATAGCGAAAGATGAATATTTAAATAACATATTAATAAAAGGAGAAATATCAAATTTTAAAAATCATTATACAGGACATATGTATTTTACTTTAAAAGACGAAAAATCTTTAATAAAATGTATTATGTTTAAATCTTATGCAACAAAATTAACTTTCATGCCAAAGGATGGCATGAAAGTTATGATTTTAGGTAGTGTTTCTGTTTTTGAAAGAGATGGAGTATATCAAATTTATGCAAGAGCAATGGAAGAAGATGGCTTAGGAGATTTATATACTAAATATCAAGAATTGAAAAAAAGACTTGAGCAACAAGGTTTGTTTGAAGAAGAGCATAAAATGAAAATACCAATGATGCCTAGAGTTATAGGAGTATTAACATCACAAACAGGTTCTGTAATAAGAGATATTATAAATGTTTCAACAAGAAGAAATCCAAATGTATATATACGTTTATTACCAGTACCAGTTCAAGGAGAAGGTGCAGCTGAAAAGATATCAAATGGAATAGAATATATGAATAAAAACAAATTAGCTGATGTATTAATTTTAGCAAGAGGAGGAGGCTCTTTAGAAGACTTATGGCCATTTAATGAAGAGATTGTTGCACATAGTATATACAATTCTGAAATTCCTATTATATCAGCAGTAGGACATGAAACAGATTTTACAATAGCAGATTTTGTTGCAGATTTAAGAGCACCAACTCCATCAGCAGCTGCAGAACTTGCTGTGCCTGATATATATGAAGTAAAAAGAAAAATTGAAACTTACCAAGATAGATTAAGAAATTCATTAATAAAAAAACTAGAACTTATGAATCTTAGATATGAAAAATGCATGTCAAGTTCAGTATTTAAAGAACCTTTAAGAAAAATAAATGACAACTATATTAAATTAGATAATTGTATTAAACAAATAGAAAATAGTATAAAAGTAAAACACGAAAAAGAAAAAACTAAATACATAGAATTGATTGCAAAATTAGATGCTCTAAGTCCATTAAAAACATTATATAGAGGATATTCTATAACGGAAAAAAACAATAAAGTTATAAAAAGCAAAGAAGAATTAAAAACAAATGATTTAATAGAAATTAGATTTATAGATGGTAAAAAAGAAGCAATTGTAAAGTAGTTTATAAGGATTGGAATAAAAAGGAGAAAAGATATTTATGAGTAAAAGTTTTGAAGAAAATATGGAAGAATTAGAAAAAGTTGTTGCAGAATTAGAAAAAGGAGATTTAAACTTAGATGATTCTGTTTCAAGATTTGAACAGGGAATAAAAATTTCTAAAGAATGTAGTAAAATATTAGAAGAAGCAGAGAAAAAAATTACGATTTTAGTAAAAAAAGATGATGAAATGAAAGAAGAAAATTTTCAAACAAAAGATTAAAAAAATAAAAAGGGAGAAAAATGTAAAATGAACAATTTAATAGGTTTTATACAAAATAAATATATTTATATACCAGTCTTATTATGGTTTGGAATACAGCTATTTAAATTAATTTATGATTTAGTAACTACAAAAAAATTCAATTTTAAAAGAATTATGGGAGCAGGAGGAATGCCAAGTTCTCATTCAGCTGTAGTAGCGGGATTAGCAACATTGGTAGGAAAATATCAAGGAGTAGATACACCTATATTTGCTGTAGCTTTTATAATGGCAATAGTAGTTATGTATGATGCATGTGGAGTAAGGAGAGCGGCAGGTAAACAAGCGGCTTTATTAAATAAATTGGTTGAAACACCAGGGTTAACTGGAATACAAGTTTCAGAAAGACTTGTAGAAGTATTAGGACATACACCTATACAAGTTTTTGTGGGAGCTTTAATAGGTGTAGTTGTAGGATTAATAGCATAATAGCAGAAAAAATCAAAACAATATAAAATTAGTATCAGATAGGGGGCAATAGAAATGACAGATATTGAAATAGCAAAAAATACAAAATTAGATGAAATTAATAAAATAGCAGAAAAATTAGAAATTAAAGAAGAGGATATCGAACAATATGGGAAATATAAAGCAAAAATTTCTAATGAAATATATGAAAAAAATAAAAGCAAGAATAATGGAAAATTAATTTTAGTAACAGCTATTTCCCCAACACCATTAGGAGAAGGAAAAACTACAGTTTCTATTGCAATTGCTGATGGATTAAGAAAAATAGGTAAAAAATCTATACTTACATTAAGAGAGCCTTCTTTAGGGCCAGTTTTTGGAATAAAAGGAGGAGCAACTGGAGGAGGGAAAGTACAAATTGCTCCAATGGAAGATATAAATTTACATTTTACAGGAGATATTCATGCAATAACATCAGCTAACAACTTATTATCTGCTATGATTGACAATCATATTTATTTTGGAAATGAATTAGGATTTGAAAAAGTAGTATGGAAAAGATGCTTAGATTTAAATGATAGACAATTAAGAAAAGTTGAAACAGGACTTTCAGGCGAAAGTAAAATTGTTCCAAGAATAGATAATTTTGACATAACAGTAGCTTCAGAAATAATGGCAGTGTTATGCTTAGCTGAGAATTTAAAAGATTTAAAACAAAAATTAGGAAATATAATAATTGGATACAATAAAAAAGAAGAACCGATATATGTTAAACAATTAAAAGCAGAAGGTGCAATGACAGTATTATTAAAAGATGCTATTAAGCCAAATCTAGTACAAACACTAGAACATACACCAGCACTAGTTCATGGAGGACCATTTGCAAATATAGCACATGGATGTAATAGTGTAATTGCAACAAAAACAGCATTAAAACTTGCTGATTACACAATAACAGAAGCAGGTTTTGGTGCAGATTTAGGAGCAGAAAAATTTTTAGATATAAAATGTAGAAAAACAGGATTAAAACCAGATGCTGTAGTAATAGTTGCGACAATTAAAGCTATTAAATATCATGGTGGAGTAGAAAAAGAAAAAATACAAGAAGAAAATATAGAAGGAATAGAAAAAGGAATTGATAATTTATATAAACATATAGATAATATAAAGAATAAATTTGGCTTAAACGTTATAGTTGCATTAAACAAATATGCATCAGATACTGAAAAAGAAATAGAGTATATTAAAGAAAAATTAGCTAATAAAAATATAGAGTTAAGTGTAGTAGAAGGCTGGGCTAAAGGCGGAGATGGAGCAATTGATATAGCAAACAAACTAGTTAAGTTAAGCCAACAGCCAAATGAATTTAAATACATATATAATGATAGTGATTCAATAAAAGAAAAAATATTAAAAATAGCAAAAAATATTTATTATGCAAAAGATGTTAAATATTCTGAAGAGGCAGAAAAGCAAATAGAAAATATAGAAAAAATGGGATATGGGAAGTTGCCAATATGTATTGCAAAAACACAATATTCTTTTTCTGATGATCCTAAAAATTTAGACTGTAAAGATGACTATAATATTAATGTAAGAGGAGTGGAATTAAAGAATGGAGCAGGTTTTGTGGTTGTATTAGCAGGAAAAATAATGACAATGCCAGGACTTCCAAAGGTGCCTGCAGCAGAAAGTATTGATATAGATGAAGATGGAGAAATTGTTGGGATTTTTTAAAATTTAGTATTTTTGTCGGTATATTTAATGTTAGAGAAAACAAAAAACAACAAAGAAATGAAACAAACAAGACCTGTCCCCAGTGTCTCAAAAGGAGTAGATATGAGTAAAGTGAAATGGACAAGTGAACAACAGGATGCTATTTATGAAAAAAATTCGAATATTTTGGTTGCAGCGGCTGCTGGTAGTGGTAAGACTGCTGTTTTGGTAGAAAGAATTATTAATAAGATAATAAATGAAAAAATAGATATAGATAAGTTATTGGTTGTAACATTTACAAATGCTGCAGCTTCTGAAATGAGGGAAAGAGTTTTAGATGCTATTTATAAAAAACTAGAGGAAGATTCTGAAAATGAGAATTTGCAAAGACAGATTACTTTGCTAAATAAAGCTAGTATATGTACTATTGATTCTTTTTGCTTAGAAGTTGTTAGAAATAATTTTTATGAATTAGATAATGTTTCTCCTAATTTTAGAATTGCAGATACTACTGAAATAGAGTTGTTAAAGCAAGAGGTATTAGAAGATATTTTTGAAAAAAAATATGAGGAAGATAATGATGAATTTATCAAATTGATTCATACGTATACAAGTTATAGAGATGATACTCCTTTAAAAGAGTTAGTATTAAAGATAAATAATTATATACAAAGTAATCCATTTCCTGAAAAATGGTTAACTGATAAGATAGAAATGTTTAATTTAAAAGATAGATTAGATGAAGATTTTGCAAATACTATTTGGGGAAAGGAATTATTGAAAGAGGTTGATGAAGAATTAGTAGATATATTGTCTACGTTTGAAAGTATATCTAAAAAACTTACATTAGATAAAGAATTAGAAAAATATTATCAAACAATTAGAAATGATATTGATATGTTAGAGAATTTAAAGAGAAGTTTAAATAGTTGGGACAAAGCATATGAGATAAATCAAAATTTAAAGTTTCCTACATGGCCAAGGCAAAAAGTAGAATCTGAATTAAAGGATGAAGCAAAAAAGATACGTGATGATGGAAAGAAAAAATTAAGTAAAATATTAGATAAGATATTGATTTATAATTCAAGGCAAGCTAATGAAGATATTTATGACATGTATTCTATTTTATCAAAGTTAAAAAATCTAATATTCGAATTTAATGAAGAGTTTTCGAAAAGAAAAAGAAATAAAAATATAGTAGATTTTAACGATATAGAACATTTTGCTTTAAAAATATTATTAAAAGAAGAAAATGGAAAAATACAAGTTTCTGAGGTAGCAAAGAGGTATCAAGAAAAATATTTAGAAATAGCAATAGACGAATACCAAGATAGTAATTTGGTACAAGAATATATTTTGAGTTCTGTATCAAAAGGAAATAATATATTTATGGTAGGAGATGTAAAACAAAGTATTTATAAATTTCGCCAAGCTATGCCAGAATTATTTTTAAACAAATATCATAAATATAAATCGAAAAAAGATAAGCAAAAAGAAGATGATTTAAAAATACAATTATTTAAAAATTTTAGAAGTAGAGATAATGTGTTAGATTTTACTAATATAGTTTTTCAAGATATAATGAGCAATGATTTAGGAGATATTGAATATGATGAAAAAGAATATCTAAATTTAGGTGCAGATTATCCAGAGTTAAAACAAAATTTTGCAACTGAAATTGATATTATAGATTTGAAAGAAGAAGAAAAACAAGAGAATATAGAAAACGAGGAAATATTTGAAGAAAAAAACGAAGAAGAAGAAGAACGAGTAGAAAATATTGAATTAGAGGCTAGATTTGTTGCAAATAGAATAAAAGAGTTAATAAAAGAAAAATTTCAAGTATGGGACAGAAAGAAAAACCAATATAGAAATATTGAATATAAAGATATAGTAATATTGCTCAGATCAACTGCTAATATAGCACCTATATATGAACAAGAAATTTTATCGTTAAATATGCCTGTGTTTTCAGATAGTTCCCAAGAATATTTAGGTTCTATTGAAATTCAAACAATTATGTCATTACTTAAAATAATTGATAATCCAATGCAAGATATTCCACTTGTTACAGTATTGAGGTCTTTTATAGGAAAATTTACAGATGATGAATTAGTTCAAATAAGACTATCTGATAAATATGACAACTTTTATGTTTGTATGCAAAAAGCTATGATTGATGTTAATAAAGAGCTTAAGGAGAAAATTTGCAATTTTTTAAGCAATTTAGATAAATGGAGAGATGAACAAGAATATTTTTCTTTAGATGAATTGATTTGGAAAATATACATAGATACAGGTTTTTATAATTATGTTCGGATTAATGCCAAATGGTGAATTAAGACAAGCAAATTTAAAAATGTTGTTTCAAAAAGCTAAACAATATGAAAGTTCAAATTTTAAAGGATTATATAATTTTATTAATTTTATAGATAGGCTAAAACTAAGCAGTGGAGATTTGTGTTCTGCCAAATTAATTGGAGAAAATGATAATGTAATTCGTATTATGAGTATTCATAAAAGTAAAGGCCTTGAATTTCCGGTTGTGTTTTTATCAAGTACTGGAAAACAATTTAATTTAATGGATTTAAATGATTCTGTTTTGTTACATCAAGAAATGGGAATAGGAGTTAAATATATTGATTATGATAAACAAATTCAATATGATACTTTAAGTAAAGCATCATTAAGAAGTAAAATGTTAATAGAAACATTATCAGAAGAAATGAGAATATTATATGTTGCTTTAACTAGGGCAAAAGAAAAACTAATTATAACAGGAATTAAGAATGATTATCAAAAAGATTTTTTAAAAATGTCAGAACAAGTTGAAAGATATATTAAAAAAGATGGAAAAATAAATACAATTTTAATTAAAAAATATAAAAAATATTTGGATTGGATATTACTAGTTTATGAATATGAAAAAGAAAAAAATAAAAATTGTATGTTATTAAATTTATATAAGAAAAAAGATATACTAAATAGATGTAAAAAAATTCAAAAAGAAAAAGTTAATGTTATAGAAGAACTTAATAAAAAAGAAATAACTAAAGAAGAATTTAAAACATTAGAAAAAATATTAAATTATACATATCCAAATAAATTAGCAACTACTATTCCAACTAAGACGTCTGTAACTAAGTTAAAGCAGGTAGAACAAGAAAAGTTAGATATCGGTATAGAAGAATTAATAGGCAAACAGAGAAATTTAGAAGATAAAATAGAAGATGTAATAGAATTTCCAAAGCCACAATTCTTGAAACTAGAAGAAAAAAACAAATTGACAGGAGCTCAAAAGGGAACTTTAATACATTTGTGTATGCAAAATTTAGATGAAAAAGTAGATTATAATTTAATTAAAGTAAAAGAGTTAATTAATAGTTTAGTAGAAAAGCAAATTATAACCAAAATAGAAGCGGATAATATAAATCCTTTTAAAATATTAGAATTTACAAAGTCTGAGATTTGGAGAGAATTAAAGACAGCAAAACTAATTGAAAGAGAGAAACCATTTTATTTAAATATTCCAGCGAATACTATATATAATGAGGAAATAGAAGAAACTATTTTAGTACAAGGTGTTATAGATTTGTATTATGTTAATAAAAATAATGAACTTATTTTGGTTGATTATAAAACAGATTATATAGAAAAAAATAAAAAATATGAATTAGTAAATAAATATAAAAAACAATTAGAATTATATCAAGAGGCATTAGAACAATCATTTAATAAAAAGGTCTCTAAAAAATATATTTATTCTACTTGTTTAGGACAAGCAATTGAAATTCAGGAAAATTAAATAGAAAAATCGATTGACATAAATAAGAATATGGTGTTATAATATGAATATGTCTACATTGACAAATTTTAACAATAAAGAAGGGAATAAAATGCCAGAAATCATTCAAATAACCAAATTAGCTATTCGGTTAGATGATACAGGAAAACTTAAGGAGTTGCCATATGAATATGTATATGAATTCCATGGTAACTTCACTATTGTAGGAAAGAATGAATGCGAAGGAATTATTAATTCTAAAGGTATAGAAATTGCACCTGTTAAGTATCCAAAAGGGTTGTGGGATTTTCTATCGCGTTATGATAACATAATTGAGGTAGATGGAAACATTGCCATTGTGGAGAAAAACGAAAGGTATGGTTTAATAAATATTGAAAAGCGAGAAGAAATAATACCTTTGGGAATAAAGGGTAAAGAGTTTCTGGAAAAGTTAAGAGAATTTCCGAATTAAGCGGACTTACAATTGTAAGTCCGTTGTTATTTACAAATAGCCAAAATTAGTGTATAATATAGATATTATAAGATAAGGAGTAGCAATATGGATAGAATGAAAACGTTTTTAAAATATATAATATGGTTTGTACTTTTTTTCTTTTTTTCTAATTTTATTATAAATGTAGGACTAAATTCTTCATATAAAAACATAGAGAGAAGAGATAGTATAGAGCAAGTTCAAATAAAACAAGCACAAGCTACACTGGTAAATGGAAGAATAAAAGGAACAATAAAAAATTCAGATAAAGATTATTTGACAGGCAAATACTTAAAAATTGATTTATATTCTAAAAGAAATGTCTTAGTTGGAAAAAAATATATTGATATCACAACAACACAAAATAATACAACACAGGATTTTAGTATGTATTTTGAATTGAAAGACGTAACATCATATGAGGTTTCAATTGTGGACCATAAAGAAGAAGGAGAAATAGAACTAATTCCTAAAGAAATGACGAAACCAGAAATTATTGTATTAACGGCAATAACTTTACTAATATTCTGGTAAATAAAAATAAGCAAATGATATAAAAAAAACATTTGCTTATTTTTTATTTTATTTTGGGATTAACATATAAAGTAGAGTTATTTGTATAAATAACCATACCAGGCTTAGAACCATTTGGTTTTTTTACATATTTGACTTCACAAAAATCTACAGGAACATTTGAAGAAAGTCGGGCTTTACTATGATAAGCGGTAATTTCGGCACATCTTATTAAGATTTCTTCTTTGGGTTGCTTTCCATCTAATATTAAAATTCCATGACTTCCATGAATGTCTTTTGTATGAAACCACAAGTCAGTTTTTTTAGCATATTTTAAAGAAAGATAATCATTTTCCTTATTATTTCTTCCAACTAAAAAGGTAAAATTATCTATGGTGTATTTAATTGGATTAAAAGATACATTTTTATTTTTGGTTAGATTAGACTTTTTTATTTTAGACGATTTGATGTTTTTAGTTTTATTTGTTTTATCTTTAAAAATATTGTTTTCTGATATTTCATCAAAGATATTGGCTAATTCTTCAATAGAAGAAGCAGATTCTAGTTCATATACAATGCTTTCAATATAATTAAGTTCTTCTAAAGTTTCTTTTTTCTGAATGGAAACAATTTCTGATGCATTTTTTAGTTTAGTATATTTTTTGAAGAATTTTTTAGCATTAATACTAGGAGAATATTTAGAATCAAGAGGTATATTAATTAAATTGTTATTATCATAATAATTTTCTAATTTTATTTGCGATATATTAACATTTTTAATCTTATACAAATTTGCAGTAATAAGTTCTCCATATAATCTATAGGTGTTCATATTTTTACATTCTTCTAATTTTTCATTAATATTTTGCAATCTTTTTTTATATTTTTTTAACGTGTCTAAAATTAACTTTAACATGCTATTTCGGTAATTTTTTAAATCCTCTGAAAGTTCTTTTTGATAATAAAAATCATCAATAAAAAAGTTCAGAGAAAACAGTTCATTATTATTTGGATTTTGCACTAAAAAGTAATCATTATTTATTGTTTTAAATTTCAAATTTAATGAATCAGTATCTAGTATAATTTGTTTTAGATAATAAAAGATTTCTTTCAAATCTTTTATATTTAGATCAGATATAATAAAATTAATAAATTTTTTACTAATACCGTTAAAAGTGTTACTGATACACCATGGAAGTGATTCAGTGTCAACATTTGATAAATGTTTTTTAAAATCTTCAAAATCATTACAATTTAAGAAATTTAGTTTTTCTGTTGATGGATAAGTATATTTGGTATGAGGAATAACAACATGAGTACTATCAGAATTGTTAATATGTCTTAAACTATCAATTATTATATTTTCCTCGTTTAACAATATAATGTTACAATGTTTACCCATAAGCTCAATAATTAATTTCTTATTAATAATATCATCAACTTCATCAAAACCTTCAAACTCAATAGTTATAATTCTTTCTAAATTAGCTGTTATTATATTTTTTATATGCAAACCAGTTAAATGTTTTCGTAATACCATACAAAAATTAGGTGCAATTTGTGGGTTGGGTTTAGGATGTGTTGTTAGATGAATTCGATAATTGTTGGAATTTGTACATATATTTAATGCATAATTTTTACCATTTATATAACAACCTATAATAACATTATTTGAATTAGGTTGAAAGATTTTATCAACTCTAGCTCCAGATAATTGTTGCAATTCTGAAGCAATTGCTTTTGTTACAATACCGTCAAATGCCATTTCTATAATACTCCTTTTTTACTTTTAATTTAAATTATCATATCATAAATTTAACAAAAAAGCTATTGCTAAAAAAAAATTATAAGTATATAATAAAGATGAGAGTAAGAAGAAAGGGGAAGAATATGGAAGAAGAGAGAATAGAAAAGATATATGAGATATTAAATAATATACCAGTAACTGTAGATAATTTTGATACAATACAAAAAATTAGAGAAAGTTTATTAAATCAGGATTATATAGGAGCTTTAAAAAAACTAGAAATATTGAGTAAAGAACAGAAAAATGATAATAAAGTAGAAGAAAGTTATAAACAGGAAGAAGAGAAAACAGGTTCAATTTATCCTAATAAATTAAGTAATATACCATTAGAGCGTACATATATGGGAATTTTGTTATCAGATCCTAAACTTATTGTAAAATATTACTTTCTTTTTGAAGATTGTTATTTTGAAGATGAATCGATTTTAAACATATATAAAAGTGTATTATTTACTGAAGGAGGTGCCTATACACCTGAAATAGCTAAACAAGGATTCAATTTTTCCAGAGATTCAGAACAAGTGTATAAATTGAAAAATCAGTTAAAGGCAGAAGTTGCGAATAAAACATATAATATGGAAAAAATATACTTAGATTTAAAGAAATTATTTGTTTTAAGAAAAAATTATTTGGCAATACCAATAAAATCAATTCAAGATAAAGTGGTAGAAATAACTGATTATATTTTATATGATAAAATGTCTGTAGAAGAAGTAAAAAGTGCAATTATACAGGTAAATGATACAGAAAAATTTAAAAGAGCTGTATTAAATAGAAATCTTACTAGCTTTTTAGAAATGGGAGACAATAATTTAAGAAATGGATTATCTTTACCTTTTCCAATATTAACAAGTGTATTTAAAGGAATAAGAAAAGGAGAAACAATGGCATTTGCGATGCCATCAAACTGTGGTAAGAGTAGATTTACTATAGACTTAGCAGCACATACAGCATTAGTACATAAAAAGAAAGTTCTTATTATTTCAAATGAGATGTCAGAAGAAAAAATGAAACTTTGTCTAATTACAACTATAATAAATAATCCAGAAATTCAAAAACTACATGGATATGAAATAAGTAAAACAGAAGGAGAATTACTTGAATTTAAATTTAGAGCAGATGACCCTAAAAAAGTAGATGTGGACGAAAAAGGATTTATTATCAGAAAAAAAGATGAAAAGCAAGGAGACTTTGTAAATAGATTAATGAAAGAATCAACAGAGTTTAAAAATACTGTAGCTATTACAGATTGGGCAAATAAAGAAATTAAAAACTCAATATATTTTATTAATATAACAGATCATACAAATGATGAGCTAAAAAAAGTTATAATGAATTATTATTATAAAGAACAAATAGAATATGTATTTTATGATACATTAAAAACAGATACTGCAAATATTGGTGTACCTGAAGAAATAAAAAGAACAGCTACAATTCTTTCAAACCTAGCACAAAATTTTAATTTATATATATGTTCAACTTTACAATTAGCTGAAAGTGATACTTTACCAGTTAATTTAGATGTAAATGATTTGGCTGTTAGTAGAACAGTAAAAGAAGTATTAGACACATTATGTTTAATTAAACAAATTAATAGAGATACTTTAAAAAACTATGAGTATTCATTAAAGGAAGTAGATACAAAATTTTATGATTTGAAGAAATATGATGATCCAGATGTCAGATATTATGCTTGTGTTGTAGACAAAAATAGAGCAGGTGCTAAACCAACTTTGGTATTTAGATTAAATTTGGCTTATAATGTATGGAATGAACTGGGATATTTAAGATTAAAACAATAGAATAAAGTAACAAAAACAAACTTTTTTCATAAAATATAGAAAAAATATGAGAGGAGTTTGTTTTTTTATGGATTATGAGTTAATGATGAATGGAAATGTAAAAATTGGTCAAAAAGCACCGGATTTTGAAGCGGTAACTACATTTGGAAATATTAAGTTAGAGGATTATCAAGGTAAATGGTTAGTACTATTTTCACATCCTGGAGACTTTACCCCCGTAAAGCCTTAATCTTTCAGTTTTGAAAAATCATATAATTAAGATATAATATAAATACAGAAAAGCAAAGCATTATTACAATTATATTACAAATCAATAAACTGTATTGACACAGCATAAAAAAGAATATAATATATAAATGAAAGTAAAAATTTTTTGAAAGTATATAAAAAATATTACTACAAAAGAAAATAAAAGGAGGAAAAACTCAAATGAAAACAAAATTTAAAAATGCAAAAGGTATTACATTAATAGCATTGGTAATTACAATAATTGTACTTCTAATCCTTGCGGGAGTAACGATTGCGACATTAACAGGAGACAATGGAATATTAAATCAAGCAGGAAAGGCAAAAGATAAAACCACAGAGGCTGAAGCGATTGAAAGAGTGAAAGTTGAAGTGGCAGGTAGTTATGGGCTAGATGGAACAATTGATAAAGAACAATTAAATAAAAATTTAGGGAATATTGCAGGTTTAAAGATTGGTGAAAGTAATTTTGGAGGAGAAAATATAGTAAAAGAGTTACCAGTAACAGTAACATTAAATGGATATGATATAAAAATAAATAGCAATGGAGGAGTAGAAAAAATTCCAGAAATAATAGCTAAAATTAGAGCAAATCCACAAGCATATTATGGAAAGAAAGTAACAAATTATAATGCCAATGGAAAAACCTATAGAATATTCTATGTTGATAAAGATAATGATTTTAAAGATGGATATAATACAATTTATTTAAAGGCAGATTTTTCAGGCGATGTGAGTTGTTCAACTTCATATGATGCTAACCAAACATTAATAAAAAAGATGAATCCATTGTGGGCAACAAGGGAAAATACTGTTGCAGCTGAAACAACAACAATTTCTAATGAAAATGAACAGGCAGCAGCATGGTTATGTGACCCAAGCAAATGGACAGCATATTGTGATACGGATAAAGCTAATTATGCAATCGGTGGACCAAGTGTGGAGATGTATGTAAAATCATATAATCAGGCATACAATGGAATAACAGATTCTAATGTTTATACTTTAGGAGCAACTTATAGAGCTACATCTGCACCAGGATATATTTATACATTAAATGGAGCACAATCAACCATATCAAACGATGATTATTTGACTGGGATTGATAGTTTAAATTATACACGATATAATAGTATGTATTGCGGTCAGAATGGAAAGAACACTGGATGTTGGTGGCTGGCTTCTCCTTCTGCCAATGACTCTGACTATGTGTGCCGTGTGAACGGCGAGGGCGCGCTCTTGTTCTACTACTACTATAGCAATCGCACTGGGGTGTCCCCGCTAGTTTCTCTAAAATCTAGTTTCATACCTGAAGTAGAAGAATAGAAAAAATGAGAAGATTTGAAATGAGGCAAAAATTCAAAAAATACGTTTGTGCTATCAGGCCTTTGGTCTGATGGCACTGGGGGTATAAAAGGAGCTTGTCAAGTCTAGTGTGGACATTTTTATAATTTAAATAAAACGATGTAGTAAACATAAAACTATGTCGTTTTTTTATTTAATTGTCAAGGTGCGAATATCATTACAAATCAAGATATTTAGTATATCTTTCACCAAACAAGCGTAAGCAATCGATAAAAACACGTATTGAACCCCCGTTAAAAGGAGTGCAAAATTAATTACACAATAAATTTAATGGAGGTTTTTAAAATGGCAAGAAATTATAGTGAAGAAGAAAAGCAAAAATTATTAGATAAATATAAGGTAAGTGGAAAAAGTAAAACTACCTACGCAAGAGAAAATGGAATACCAGAAGCTACATTTAGGGCATGGGTAAAAGAAGAACAATATGGAATGTTTGGAGCAATAGAAATAAACCAGCAAGAATTAATATCACAAAAAACAATAGTGAAATCAACCATATTTTGTAATGATAATATATGAATTGAAAGAAGGGTAAGCGATTGCTTACTAAAAAATGCACCAAATTGCAACATTTAATAAAAAAATTTAGACTCCTATTATTAGAAATACTTATTTAAGAAAATTAGTGTTCTTAATAAAAGAAGGTGATTATAAATGATTCTGAAAAAATATAAGTATTAGAATTCATGAAGTGATTTTTAGACGAAAAGAAATTTATACATTTCTTTTTGCATAATATTTAAAGAGAAATATTATGAGGGAGTTAAAAAATGCAAATTACTTCTAATGAAATCTTTAATATAAAGTATGTACAAATTTATCTAACAGAAGAAGAATTAAAAAGGAAAAGTACAAAAGAAGTAATAGAAAACTATAAAAAACAGAAATACAAAATAGGAGTATTTATAACTGGAAAAAAGAATTATCCCGAAGTTCTTAAAAAAATAGTAATGAAACAAGTGGAAGTAGAACAAAATGTATGCTAACATAGACCAAAAGCAATATCAGGCAAAAGGAGGAAAAATGACAGTTGCACGGATATTGTAGATTGTCTAGAGACGAAGATAAAGAAAATTACTCAAGTATAGAAGAACAAAAAAGAATAATTAAAGAATATGTTTCTTCTCGTAATTGGATTATCAACGATAAAGACTTCTACATAGATGACAATGTTTCGGGATATACCTTTAATAGACCTGAATTTACAAAAATGTTAAAAAAAGTAAAAGGAGGAAAAATTGATGTAGTTATAGCAAAAGACTTATCAAGAATAGGAAGAAATAACGGAAAAGTTTTGGTGCTTATTGATGAATTCAAAGATATGCAAAAAAATATGATTTTAGTTTCAGAAATGGGAGGTACTTATGATGTACAAAATGATAGAGATGATACTATTGGAATTACAACATGGTTTAATGAAAGATATGTAAAAGATTGTTCAAGAAAAACAAGAGATCATATGTATTCAAAGCAAAAAGATGGAAGATTAATTATGGGAAATTACTATGGATATGAAAAAATTTTCAAAGATAATATACCAATGTTATATGTTATTGAAGAATTAAAACCAGTTATTAAACTAATATTCAAATTATATGTTGAGGATGGAATGGGATTTCAAAGAATTAGTCAAGAACTAAATACAAAATATAATTATCCTACACCATCTAAATATTATAGAGAAAAACATTTAGAAAGAGGTAGGATATATAAGCATAAAATTCAAGAAAAATGGACAAAAGATATGGTAAGTAATATTTTGAAAAATGAAATTTATACAGGAACTTTAATTACTCATAAAAAGCGAACTGTAAATATAAGAGGTAAAGCAGTAAAACTTCCAAAAGAGGAACAATTTATATTTGAAAATCATCATGAAGCTATAATTTCAAAAGAGATATTCAATTTAGCACAGGAAATAAGGACTAAAAAATCAAAACAAAATACTTCTGGTGCAAATACGAAAAGAGAATATTATTTTTCAGGAATGTGTGTATGCGATAATTGTGGCTCTGGAATGTCAGGAATTATGATTAAAAGAAAAATGAATGAAAAAGGATACGATTGTTCAAGATATAGACAATTTGGAACAAAGACTTGCCACTGCCATGAGGTTAAAGAAAAGGATATTTTAGTACATTTAAAAGAATTTTTAAAATTTACTAAAAAACAATATTTAGAAGAAATACAGAATATTAAAGTTGAAATAAAAGAAGATAAAACAGAGAATAATAAATATAAGTTACAAAACAAACTAAATATTTTAAATGAAGAATATAAAATGCTTGTTAATCAAAAAGTAAAAGAATTGGCAGCTACAAATAACCAAATGTCAAGAGAAATTATTGAGAATGCATATAAAGAACTAGAAAAAGAAAAGATGCAAAGTATCTCTTTCTTACAAGCATTATTAGAAAAAGATGAAAATAAAAATTTAAAAGAAAAAGTAAATAAACTAAAAATTTCAATAGAGTATTTTGATGATGTTATAAATTCAGAAGTACCTAATAGAATGATTTTGCAAATGCTAATAGATAAAATTTATATAAATAGAGATAAAATGATAAAATTTGAATTAAAAACAGATATTAAAAAAATGATTTAAAAGTGACACCCAAAGATGTGTACTTTACCCCCGTATGCACAACTGAAATGATAGCTTTTACGAGAGCACATACATATTTCAAACAAATGAATACAGAATTGTTAGGATTAAGCGTAGATAGTAATAGTTCACATTTAGCATGGATGTATGATATTTATTGTAGAACAGGAATAAAAATATCATTTCCAATTATTGCAGATAGAAATGGACAAATAGCAAGAAAATATGGAATGATTGCTAATGATATTAGTAATACAGAAACGGTTAGAAACGTTTTTATTATTGATGATAAAGGAATAGTAAGAACAATTTTAATATATCCAATGAATGTAGGACGTTTTATTCCAGAAATTATTAGAATTGTGCAGGCATTACAGATGTCAGATTGTAGTAAAGGCTCAACTGCAGCTAATTGGATGCCAAATCAACCAGTAATTGTGGCATCACCTAAAACGTATCAACAATTAGAAGAAAGAACGAGAAATGTTAAAAAAGAACAAAATGGAATTAGTTGGTATTTAAGTTTTAAAGAACCAGAAGAAAAATGCAAATTAGAAAATGAAGATAAAAATTAACTTTTAAATATAAATAAAAAGTATAAAATTACGAATATTCATTGAATAAAAAAATGATTTTTTTGCATAATAAATATTATGAACATTTTTTGTTCAAATACTCTAATTTGCATGGAGGTAAAAAATGGAAATGAATCAAAAAATAAATTGTACAGTTTCTAGTTGCAAATATAATAATCAACAAAATGAAAAATGTATGTTACAAGAGATTCAAGTAGAGCCAACTGAAAGGGTTAATACACAAGAACCAGATGAATCAATGTGTGCTAGTTATAAACACATAAAAGATTAAATTATTTAAAAGATATAAAGGATTAAGTGAACTAAAAATTGTTAAATAAAAAAGTTAATAAGAATTGTTCAGTGAAAACTTTATATCTTTTTATATTATAAGAAAGTTTTCTGAACTTGTAATAAAAATTATAAAAACCAAAACTTGAGTAAAAATGACTTGACATATAAAAAAAATAGAAATAAAATATCAAAAGAAAAACAAAAGGCAATTAGCCAAAATGGAGGGATAATTATGTTAGTAACAACAAAAGAAATGTTTAAAAAATCAATGGAAGAAGGTTTTGCAATAGGAGCATTTAATGTAAATAATATGGAGATTATACAAGGAATTGTAGATGCGGCAGCAGAAAGTAAATCACCTGTTATTTTACAAGCTTCATCAAGTGCTATTAAATATGCAAGAATAGGATATTTAATGAAAATGGTACAAGCAGCAGTAGAAGAACACCCAGAAGTTCCAATTGCAATTCATTTAGACCATGGACCAGATTTTGAAACAGCAAAAATGTGTATAGATAATGGTTTTACATCTGTTATGATTGATGGATCAAAATATGATTTTGAAGAAAATGTAGCATTAACAAAAAAAGTTGTAGATTATGCTCATAGTAAAGGAGTTGTAGTAGAAGCAGAACTTGGAAAATTAGCAGGAATTGAAGATGACGTAAATGTTGCAGCTAATGATGCAATGTATACAGACCCAGCTCAAGCTGAAGAGTTTGTAAGAAGAACAGGATGTGATTCCTTAGCAATAGCTATAGGAACAAGTCACGGAGCATATAAATTTAAGGGAGAAGCAAAATTAAGATTTGACATTTTAAAAGAAATTAAAGAAAGAATACCTAATACACCAATTGTATTGCATGGAGCATCTACTGTAATTCCAGAATTAGTAGAAATGTGTAATAAATATGGTGGAGACATTCCTGGAGCAAAAGGAGTACCTGATGAAATTTTACATGAAGCTAGTAAAAGTGGAGTATCAAAAATTAATGTAGATACAGATTTAAGATTAGCTATGACAGCAGGAATTAGAAAAGAATTTACAGAAGAACCAAATGTTTTTGATCCAAGAAAGTATTTAGGACCAGCAAGAGAATTAATAAAAGAAACAGTAAAACATAAAATGATAGATGTTTTTGGTTCAAGTAATAAAATATAAGATATAATTAAAAAGAGAAAACTAATATTATAAAAATATAATTAGTTTTCTCTTTTAAATTTAATATTGTTTGTTTTTTAGATTATAAGCGATTTGTTTTTGAGCATCTTTTTTTGCTATGTCCTGTCTTTTATCATATAATTTTTTCCCTTTGCCAATACCAAGTTCGAGTTTTACTAAACTGCCTTTAAAATATAAGCTAAGAGGGATTAAAGAATATCCTTTTTTTGTTGCCAAACCAATAATCTTATTAATTTCACGTTTATTTAATAAAAGTTTTCTATTACGTAAGGGATCTTTATTAAATATATTGCCATGTTCATAAGGACTAATGTGCATTCCGATTACAAAGATTTCTCCATTTTTTATTTGAGCATATGTATCTTTTAAATTAATTTTACCGTTTCTTATTGATTTAATTTCTGTACCAGATAGTACTATTCCAGTTTCTATTTTATCTTCAATTATATAATTATGGTAAGCAGTGGGATTTTTAGCAATTGTTTTTATATTCATAAATATACCTCATTTTTAAAATATTTTTATATTAAACATTATAACATAAATAAAAAAATAATGCACTTTAAAATATTAATTAAATAAATATTTTAAAGTGCATAAGTAAAATTAATCTCTATCATTATAATCTGAAGAACGTGTTTGCATTGCATAATACCAAACTAGAGCAACTATAGCAATAGCTACAATTCCAATAATAAGCCATGTCCAAGCAGTAGCATTCATACCCATAAAAGTATTAGATGTTGTACCAGTAGATGTTCTAGTAGCATTATAATCATTTGGTTTTAGGTTATTTGTTGAAGTATTTTGTTGATTATTATGATTGTTATTTTTCATGTTATTACCAACATTATTTGCAACATTTTCTACTGTGTTTTCAACACCACCGACAGCATTTCTTACATTATCAGCAGCATCTTTAACCATATTTCCACCATCATTTGCAAAACAAATAGTAAAAGAAAAAATTAAAGATATAAGAATTGCAAAACTTATAAATAATTTTTTATGCATAAAAAATCCTCCTATCAAAAATTCGAAATAGATATTTTTCATATTTCTATGAAAGATAAATTCTATTAATAGTATTAAAAAAAATGGACAAAATATACATACAAAAAATGCAAAAAAATAAATTGCCATTTATAATTTGGCAATTTGTTTTTATTTTTTTAAACGAATTAAAATTGCAATAGCAAGTAATATTAATAATATACCAATAACTATTAAAAGAATGTTAAGAATTTTTGATAATCCCAAATTACTTTCTGGTAGAGAATTAGATACAGTTGCTGAAGAAGTACTACTTCCAGAAGTGTTTGATGTGTTTGTATTAGAGTAAGAATTTGAAGAATTATTATTTGAATTTGATGTATTAGTATTTGTATTATTGCTATTTGAATTCGAACCAAAAGTAGTATTATCATCAAAAGAATTATTTGTTGTATTACTTGAAGTATTTGATGTACTATTATTTGAAAAATCACTTGTAGTTAAATCCTCTGATAAATCTAAATCAACAGCATAACAAGAACTAAATCCAAATGCTAAAATAGTAACAAATAATATTATTATAAATTTTAAATTTTTAATTTTTGACATTTTTCTACCTCCATCTGAAATAATAATATTTCATATCTTTTGTTTCATATAATATGATAACACAAAGCTTAGATAGTGTCTAGTAAAAATGAAAAATTAAATAAAATTTATAACAAAAATATTATATTTAATTAATATGTGATATAATAGAGAAAATTGAAAAAAGGGGAAAACAAAGATGAATATTAAGGCGAATAAAAAAAATATTTTAGTAGGAATAATTGTTGTAATAATAATTGGAATAATAGGTATTGTTTGTTATGATAGAATAACTGTAAACAATCAATATTATATAAGAGAAAAAAATCTTGAAATTCCTATTTTTGTATATCACAATATTGTAAACGATAGTTCAGAAATAAAATATGATTATATGCAAACAACAAAGAATGTATTTGAAAATCAAATACAAGGATTACAAGCAGTAGGATATCATTTTATAACTTATGAAGATTTGGCTAAATATAAAAATGGGGAAGAACAATTATATAAAAAATCATGTATAGTGACATTTGATGATGGATATGAAGGAGTATATGAAAATGCCTATCCAATTGCAAAAAAATATAATATTCCATTTACAATGTTTATCATAATAGACAATATGGAACAAGAAGGAGTGATTACCTGGGATGAGGCAAAACAAATGCAGGATAGTGGACTTGTAACAATAGCTTCTCATAGCATGAATCATCCAGAGTTTACGAATTTTGATACAGAAACAGCAGTAAGTAATGTAAATGAATCTTATAATAAAATAGAAGAAAAATTAGGAAAGACTAATTTGAAAATTTTTACATATCCATATGGATTATATAAAGAAGAACAAATAGAAAATTTAAAAAAAGAGGGATATATTCAAAATCTGACAGATAATAAAATTAATAAAAGTAAAGATTTAGATTTATATAGATTACATAGATGTTATCCTTTAAATGATTCGATTTATAAAATGATGGCAAAAATAATTTATAGAAGTATAAGATATTAGAAAGGTATAATAGGGTTTAGTGAAAAGTAGACGATAATAATATTTTTGTTGTTACAGTTCAGTAAGAAATGATTATGGTGTCC
>ULOS01003771.1_pt1 | contig 47365 bp, 91 predicted proteins | sample 1952701 | NCBI WGS metagenome assembly ULOS01 (sample SAMEA4835607, study PRJEB28245) | human gut metagenome | biome: gut microbiome; material: fecal sample | place: Denmark | collected 2008 | reverse complement strand
TATACAAGGATGTTCGTCATCGTGTCACTCTTATGTTATAAGAAGAATTAACCCAAACTAGAGATTGAGCCTAGCAAACAACTATCTAGGAAACCATATAAATATTGGTACAGTATCTATTAAAGATACTAGAAATCCCCTTTATTTATATTTTTTACACTACTTAATAGGTAGTGTACTGATGATATATAAAAAAACGAGTGAGGAAAGGTTTTCATTCTAGGCTTGTTTTCCATGAGTAGTTTGAATCTATAGAAATCCAATATATCATTAGTACAGTGCTTATTATAAAGTATTCAAATAATAAAAGAAGGTGGATAATATGAATATAGAGCAATTGAATGAAATATTCAAAGAAGTAGATGAGAATAAAAAGAAGATAGTTCAATCAATGTTTGATGATTTTATTCATGAACAAGACCTGCTAGAAAAACTAAAACCACAAATAAAGGCAGTTGAACAGCCTAAAAATCAAAGAGAAGCCGAAAAATTAAAATACTTTACAAAAATATATAGTGATACATCACAAAGGCATGATAGCAAAATTAAAATAATGTTATCTACTCTAAGCAAATTTGAAGGCGATGAAGAAAATCCAATTGCAGCATGGATTAGAGAGAAGTCTGAAAGATGAATTGTCTAGAGGAATATAGATACAAAGCAAAAAAAGGTGAAATCATAGTAGGAAGAGAAATGATGACTGGTTTAGACAAGTACTATAAAGAATTGTCTGATGAAAGATATTACTATGATACAAGTGATTATGAACTTAGAAGTGAGTTTATGGAAAACTTTATCAAATTAACTAAAAGTCCTTTCTATGGTAAACCTATGCAATTAATGTTATGGCAAAAGGCTTTTCTTGAAACCTTATATTCTTTTAAAAGAAAAGATACAGGGTTGAGAAGATTTAAAAAAGCAATATTGCTAATAGCACGAAAAAACACCAAATCAGAAACTTGCAATGCAATTGGAGATTGTGAATTAATGTTAGGAAATTCTGGTTCTGATATAGTTTGTAGTTCCAATGATGATAATCAGGCAAATATCTTGTTTGATGGTATGAATACTATGAGGGAAATGTTTGATCCGAAAGGAGAAATAACTCATAAGAACTTGCAATTTATAAAAAACAAATTAAATGGCAGCAAGATATTCAAGTTATCAGATAGAACCAGAAACAAAGAAGGAAGAAATATAGATTTTGCAATTGTAGATGAAGTTCATGAAATGAAAGACAATATAATTGTTAAATCAATAGAAACTTCTCAATCAACAAAAGATGAACCATTATTAATATTAATTACCACAGAGGGATTTGTTTATGATGGATATTTAGATAAAGAATTAAAATATGCTAGACAAGTCCTAAATGGAGAAATAGAAGATGATACATATTTAGTTTGGTTGTATACACAAGATAGTGAACAAGAAGTATGGCAAGATGAAAAAAGTTGGTATAAATCTAATCCAACTCTAGGAATAGTTAAGAAGTTGGATTATTTAAGAGACCAATTAAATAAGGCTAGATATTCAACAGAAGATAGGGCTTTTGTTTTGGCAAAAGACTTTAACATAAAACAAAATGCTACTCAAATGTGGCTTATGGATAGTGATTATACATATATCCAGGAAGAATCACAATTAGCAGATTTTAAAAATTGTTATTGTTTTGGAGCGGTAGACTTATCCCAAACAACAGACTTATCAAATGCAAAAATATTATTAATGAGACCTAATGATAATAAAAAGTATATCTTTAGTAAGTATTTTATTCCTCAAAGCAAATTACAAGATAGTAGCGATAAAGAAGCAGGAGCAAAATATGAAGAATGGGCAAGAGATGGTTTATGTGATATTCATGAAGGAAATGCTATTGACTTAGCAAAAATAGCAGAGTGGTTCAAGAGCCTTTATACAGACTATGGAATAATGGTTTACAAGTTAGGATATGACCAACGATTTGCAAAAGATTTTTTGGAGACTATGAAAAGTTATGGATATAACAAGGGCGAAACTTGTGAAATGATTAACCAAAGTAAATATGTAATGAGTGTTCCTATGAAAATGGTTGAAGCAGATCTAAAAAGCCAATTAATTCATGGTTTAAATGATATGGATAAATGGTGTCTATCAAATACAAGTTTTGAAATAGATGGACAACAAAACATAATGCCTATAAAGGTAACTGCTTCAAAGAGAATTGATGGAGCAGTAACATTAATTATCTTATATGCAATATTTATGAGATATAGAAATGATTATATGAAGTCTTTAAAGTGAGGTGAACAAATGGGATTATTTGATAAATTAAAAATAAGGGTAACAAACAAAGTATTACAATGGGCTAGTTCAATAAGAGGATATGCACCTTCATTTTCTCAATTTGGCGAAGATATTATGAATGATGATACTGTATTAACTATTGTAAATAGGATATTAAATGAGTATTCAAAATTAAATCCTAGACATATAAGAACAGTGGAAGGTAAACAAGTTAAAGTATCAGATAATAATATTAATAATTTATTAGAATTTCCAAATAATTTAATGACAAAATCAGATTTTATAAGGAAGATAGCATTTTTAAGAGAAACTTATGATAATGTGTTTATCTACCCATCTTATGATTTATATTATAATAAAAAAACTGGGGTTACTAAAAAGGTATATACAGGATTATATCCATTGCAACCTAGAAAAGTAGATTTTTATGAAGATGAAAGTAGTAAAATTTATGTTGAATTTCAACTTCCAAATGGAGAATATTCAGGAAAGATACTATATGATGAGGTAATTCATTGGAGGAAAGATTATGGTATCAATGAATATATGGGTGGAGATGAAAGTGGTGTTCCAAATAATAGTGCTTTATTAAGGCATTTGCAATTGAATGATAAACTACTTCAATCTACATTTAAAACAGTAGAAGGTTCATTAACTATAAATGGAGTTTTAAAGTATGGTGGATTAATTAATTCAGAAGAAAGAGAAAAATCGAGATTAGATTTTGAAAAAAAATTAAAAGAAAATCAAAGTGGAATTATTGCATTGGATAGTGGTGGAGATTATATTCCAATACCATTTAATGGTAAATTAATTGATAAAGACACATTAGAGTTCTTTAAAAAAACAATAATGCAACATTATGGGGTTAGTGAAGCAATATTAAATGGAGATTATAGTAATGAGCAAAAAGAAGCATTCTATGAAACAGTATTAGAAAGCGGAGTTATTAGTTTAGGACAAGCATTTAGTAGAGTATTGTTAACACCATTTGAAAGAAGTAATGGAAATACAATTATATTCTACACAAATAGAATACAAATGATGAATGCAGACAAAAAGATAAAACTAGCAGAGGTATTATTGCCAGTTCAAGGTTGTACACCAAACGAAATAAGAAGTTGGTTTGGTGAAGCACCAATTGATGGTGGAGATCAAACATATCGCTTCTTAAATTGGGTATCAAGTGATATAGCAAACGATTATCAAATGAAAACGATAAATAAAAACAATAATGCTTCAAATAGTGAATATAATAACAATGATGATACAAATAATGATACTATAAAGGTAGGTGATAACAATGAAGAATGATAAAGAAATGAGAAATGTTGAATTTAGAGCAACAGAAGAAGAAGGAAAAATGATTTTAGAGGGTTATCCAGTTATATTTAATCAAGAAACTTTAATAGGTGATCCTGAATGGGGTTGGTATGAAGTTATTGACAAAAAAGCACTAGATGATGCTGACTTATCAGATGTACCTTTAAAATATAATCATGGTGATGCTAAAGGAATTTTAGCAAGAACTAGAAATGGAAGTCTTAAACTAACTATTGATAATAAAGGTTTAAAGATGAGAGCAGAATTAATAGATACAACAGATAATGTTGATATTTATAAATGTGTTAAGAGCGGTTTACTTGATAAAATGAGTTTTGCTTTTAATGTTATTGAGGATAATGTAGAGCAAAAAGCAGGAGAAACACCAAGAAGAACTATTACAAAAATTGGTAGATTGTTTGATGTAGCAGTAGTAGATTTACCAGCATACGATCAGACTTCTATATACGCAAGGAGTAAGGAAATTGTTGGAGAACGATTAAGAAACTTGCAACCATCACTGGAGAGTGATGAAGCAGTATTGGAGAATGCTGAAGATAGGGCTAAGGAACAATTAGAACTAGAAAAATTAAAATTTCAAATTCTATATGAGAAAGGAGAATAAGAATGAAAGAGTATTTGGAAAAAGTAATCAATGCAAAAACTAAAGAAGCAGAAGATATTAGAGCAGAAGTAAAGAAATCAGAAAGTGCTGATGAAGTTAGAGCATTAGGTGAAACATTAGAAAAAGTTCTTGCTGAATTAAGTGATGCTAAAGAACAATTAGCAAAATTAGAAGAACAACCTAGTGAAGAGCCAAAAGATGAAGAGCCTAGAGCAGATGAAGAGCCAAAAGATGAAGAACCAACATCAGAAGATGATGATAATAAAGAGGAACAAAAGGCAGAAGATGAAGATGATGATGAAGAACCAACATCAGAAGATGTCAAGAGATCTGCTGACTGGGAAAAAGTTGATGCTAACAACTTAAAGAAAGTAGCAAGTTTTGAAGAAAGAGGAGGAAATAAAATGAACGAAAAAGAAGTTAGAAAACAACAAGAATTAGTTGAAAAAAGAGCAAAAGACCTAATTGAAGGTAGAGCAATCACAGTTGCAAGTTCTGATATTTTGTTACCAAAACATCAATCAAGTGATTTAGCAACTGCACCATTCAGACAAGTTTCAAGTTTTGTTGATTTAACAAAAATGAAGAACTTACAAGGTGGTGAAAGTTATGAAGAGCCATTTGTAAAATCTTATGGAGAAGGTGGAGAAACAGCAGAAGGAGCAGACTATACAACTGCTGAAACTGAATTTGGAAATGCAGAAATTAACAAAGTTAAAATTACTGCTTATGCTGAATTTAGTGAGGAAACTGAAAAGTTACCTGCTGCTGATTATGAAGCAGAAATTAGAAAAGGTGTAGAAGTAGCACTTAAAAAGAGATTAGCATATAACCAAATTTGTGGTGCTGGAACATCTAATACATTTACTGGTATCTTATCTACTGCTGATAACAATGTTTGTGTACTTACATCAGATGATTTAACAATCAATAAATTAGACCAAGATACATTAAATACAATCATCTTTAATTATGGTGGAGATGAAGAAGTAGAACAAAAAGGAGTTCTAGTATTAAATAAAGCAGACTTACTTGCATTATCATTAGTAAGAAATGATGTAGGAGATCATGCTTATAAAATTGATTTAAATAACCAAACAATCAATACTGTTCCATATGTAATTAATAGTAATTGTAAAGCATTAAGTGCAACAGCAACAACTGCTGGACAATATACTATGTTCTATGGTATTCCACAACACTATACAACTGCAATCTTTAGTCCAGTTGATATTAAAAAATCTTATGACTACCAATTCAAGAAAGGTATGGTTGCTTACAAAGCAGTAGTGTTTGCTGGTGGTAATACAACTTCTTACAGAGGCTTCATGAGAATTAAAAAAGGTGGAACTACACCAAGTGCATAATTGAGTATTCAAATAGTAAAAAGTAGGTGAACATATGAAAAAAGTTATATTACTTCAACATTATTTTAATGAAGTGGGTGGCATAGAAACATTTATAATAAACTTTTGTAAGACTTTTGGTAATCAATATGATTTAACATTAGTTTGTAGAAGTATAGATTATGAAAATGCACTTATTGTTGGAGAGTATGCAAATGTCATATGTGATCCTACTGAAACTATTGAATGTGATATATGTATTGTTACAAGTGTGCTAGTCGATGAGGAAGTATTCAAACATATTAGATATAAAGAGATTTACCAAATGATACATTCTGATTGGACTGAAATGAAAAAATATTGGAACTTAAAGCAAAAAAAATATGATGAAAATACTAAATACATATCAGTAAGTGAATGTGCTAGACAATCATATCTAAATGAATATGGAATAGATAGTGTAGTTATACCAAATATAATTACAACTGATAAACCAATTAAGATATTAAGAATATTGTCTATGACTAGACTATCAGTAGAAAAAGGATATAAACGAATGTGTAAACTATGTGATTTATTTGATAAGTATAATGTGCCTTATATATGGGATATATATGGAACTAATCCAGTTGGAGTAAAGCCATATGGCAACATGATACTACATAATTCTATTAAAAGAGGAAACAAATTAATGACTGGTTATGATTATGTTTGTCAATTATCCGATACTGAAAGTATGTGTATAACTATGTATGAATCATTAATGCAAGGAGTTCCAGTATTAGTAACACCATTTCCAAATGCAAAAGAGGAAATAAAAGATGGTGTTAATGGTTATATCTTACCATTTGATATGAATATATCAGAGAAAGATATATATAATATCTATCAAAAAATACCTAATAAAGTATCCTATAAACAGCATGGAATTGAGGAATTATGGAAAGACATATTAAAATAATAGTTACTATTAGCAAGTATTTTGACATAGTTCTAAAAAGAGATGTTTATTTAGGAGAAATAATAGAGGTAGATAGAGATAGAGCAATAAAAATATGTAAGTTAGGATATGCAAAAATATATTCTATTACAAAGGAGTGATTAACCAATGGATGAGCAAGAGTTATTAATCAAATTGAAAAAGTCTTTGAGAATTACAGGAGATTATCAAAATGATACTCTATTACAACTTATATCAGAAGTAAAAGAAGATATGAAGGGAATGGGTGTATCAGAACAAGTAGTTAATAGCAAATCATCCATTGGTGCTATTACTAAAGGTGTATGGGATAAAGATAATCTTCACGAATATTCTCTAGACTTTGAAAAACAAATTATAAGGTTAAGAGAAAAAAGGTGATAAATTATGTCTTATATGCCAAATGAAATAAAACAGTTAAATACACCAATGAAACTTCTTATTGTTGATAAATATGAGAAGAAGAATGGTGTATCTAAGCCAATTTATAAGAATGCAATTGATCCAATTATCTATTGTAACTTTAAAACTTTTGGTGGTACAGAAAGAACAGAAAATGATAGATATATTATTGAAGATACTGCAAATATAGTAACTTGGTTTAGACCTGATATAAAAAGTGATTGCTTATTAGTTAGATTATCAGACAATGCAACATTTGAAATTCTAAACGAGCCAGAAGATATAGACCAAATGCACCAATATCTTAAATTTAAAATTAAAAGAAATAAAGGTAAAGCATAATGGCTAAAAAAAAGTTTAGTTTAGAATTTGAAGGACTTGAAGATATGATAAAACAATTTTCTGATTTAGGAGCGGACATAATTCCAGTAGGAACTAAAGCATTAGAAGCAAGTCATGATTATATAACACCATTAATCCATGAAAAAGTTGTTAAATCAAATTTGCCAGCAAAAGGTAAATATTCAAAAGGACAATCCGAAAGACAAATCATTGATGATAAAAATGTTGAATGGAGTGGATTTAATGGAACTATTGATATTGGTTTTAGTTTAGATGAAGGTATTACACCAATATTTCTAATGTATGGTGGAAACTATAGTAATCCAGTAAAAGGATTAAAGAGTACTATTTATGGAACTAAAACTAAAGAAGAACTAGCAAAAATTCAAGAAGAAGTATTTGCTAAAGAGTTAGATAAGGTGATGAATAGTGGAAGATAAATTAGTTAGTGTATTGGAAAGTCTAAAATTAAGTCAAGAATTTGATGTTATTCTTCAAGGTACTCTATCAAAAGAAGATCCTGAACCTGAAAACTATTTTAGTTATTGGTGCTGGGATAATGCTAGAGGAGAAATATATGATAATCAACATAATAAAAATGATATTGGTTATCAAATAAATGCTTATAGTACTGATAGAACATTTTTATTAGAGATGACTGATAAAGCAATTAAAAAATTAGAAGAAAATGATTTTATTATCACTGATGATCCAACAGATGTTGCTAGTGATAATAAAACACATACAGCAAAAATGTTTGATGTATATTTTATAAAAAAGAAGGAGGAATAAAATATGAACCAAATAGCAGAATATAGAGGTTGTGAAAATCTTGTAGCAGCATTAGTATCAAAAGATGATGCAACTGGTTATGAAACTGGAGAAGTTTTTAGTATAGCAGGACTTGCAGAAGTTGGAGTTACAACTGAACAAGGTAGTGAAACTAAATATTATGACAATAATCCAGCATTAGTTTTAAAAGGTGTAGGAGCAGAAACAAGAACATTTACAATAGACCATTTAACAAATTCAATGTTAGCAAAATTAACAGGACAGCAAATTGATACAACAACTGGTGCTATTCTAGGTGGAGGAGATGGAGTTACTAATCCTTACTTTGCAGTTGGTTATGTTAGTGAAACAACAGATGGAGTTAAGACTTATAAATGGGCTTTAAAAGGGACTTTCCAAATACCAGATGAAACTAACACAACTAAAAATGCTGGAACAGATTCAAACAATATGTCTCTAGTATATACAGGTATTGCAACAACTCATAAATTCACAAACGGTGGAAGAAAAGTTTATGTTGCATTAGAAGATACTAAAGATGATGGAACTAAATTAGATTTATCTGATTGGTTTGAAAAAGTGCAAACACCTGATACTCTTTCATCATTTGCACCAACACCAAGTGCATAATTGAGTATTCAAATAGTAAAATAAGTGGGGACAGTGGAATATTACATTTTCATATAATACCTTATCTTATATGAATTACCCACAATCTAATTTTTGATAAGGAGGAAAATAAAATGAAATTAGAATTACAAATACCAAAAAAAGAAAATAAAAGAGAAATAGAAAAGACTTATACAGCAGAAGGATATGATTTACCTTTTGGAGTTATTGACAATATTTTAAATACATTAGATTTTGACAAGTTAGGCGAAGGAGAACTTGATATGTCTTTAGGTATGGCTATCTTAAAAAATCTAAAAGAAGTTAAACCTTTAATGTTAGATATTTTTGAAGGATTAACAGAAGAAGAATTAAGTCGTGTGGCAACTTCTAAATTAGTTCCAATCATCTTCAAAATATTTGTCGAAACTAAAAATCAGTTAACTGCTGAAATAAAAAACGTGATGGGGGAACACAAGTAAAAAGTGTTCCCATTTCTCTATCTATGTTTGGAATTATTGATAGTTTATGTCAAAGATATTATTCTTTAAATCCTTTTATTATATGGAATACACCAAGTGGAGAAGTATTCAAATTAATAAGAAGAATACAAAGAAGTAATAACTATAAAGAGGAAAACAACATTGAACCTAACAATGTTCAAAATAATAATTCAACTTACAGAAGAAATGTTACTGGAAAGAGGGGTACTGGAGGTTGGATCTAACAAGGAGGTGATTGTATGGCAAAAGCAAAAGAAGTAACAACAAAGTTTAGAGTTGATTTGTCGGATTTCAAGAGTGGCATTCAACAAGCAAATAGTCAAATAAAACTGGCGAATGCAGAGTTTAAATCGGCTAGTGCTGGTATGGATGATTGGAGTAAAAGTTCTGATGGTTTATCTGCAAAAATAAAACAACTAAATAGTGTTTTAGATGCTGAAAAGAAGAAATTAAGTAATTTAGAAAATCAACAACAAGCAACAGTTGAAATGGAAAAAAAGGCTGCAAAAGCCAAAGCCGATTTAGAAAAGAAAATAAAAGAACAAGAAGAAGCACTTAAAGACTTAATCAAACAATATGGCAAAGAAAGTAAAGAAGTAAAAGATGCTGAAAAAAGTATTGCGAATTTAAAAGAAGAACATAAGCAAGCAAGTAAAGCACAACAAAATCATTCAAAAGCAATTACTGAAAATACCATTAAGATTAAAAATCAAGAAGCAGCAGTAAAGAAAACAGAAAAAGAACTTGATGGTTATGAAAACTCTTTAGATGATGTTACAAAATCAGAAAAAAAGGCTGCTAAAACTGGTAAGTCAGTTGAAGATAGTTTAAAAGGAATAGAAAAAAGTGCTGATAAGACAGAAGGAAGTTTATCAAAACTATCTAAAGGATTAGGAAGTATTGCAAAGGCAGGGTTAAAAGGTCTAGGTGCAGGTGTTACAGCACTTGCAGGTGGATTTCTAGCAAGTGGAGCAGCCAGCCAAGAATTTGTAGAAGATATGGGTAAACTTGAAACCGCATTTACAACTTCTGGACATAGTGCCGAAGCAGGAAAAAAAGCCTATGAAGGTATGGTTGGTATTCTTGGAGAAACTGATCAATCAGTAGAAGCAGTTAACCATTTGGCAAAACTCACAAAGAATGAAGAAGAACTTGCAAAATGGACTGATATAGCAGCAGGTGTTTATGCAACATTTGGTGATTCATTACCACTTGAAGGATTAACAGAAGCAGCCAACGAAACAGCAAAAGTAGGACAAGTAACAGGACCACTTGCAGATGCACTTAATTGGGCTGGAATAAGTGAAGATGAATTTAATGAAAAATTAGCAGCATGTAATTCAGAACAAGAAAGAGCAACATTAATTACTGAAACTCTAAACAGTACTTATGAAGAAGCAGCAAAAAAATATCAAGAATTGAATGCTGATTTGATTGCTTCAAGGCAAGCCACCAGTGATTTTAATTCTGCAATGGCAGAAGTAGGAAAAGTAGCAATGCCAATCAACACACTAATAAAACAATTTGGTGCTGATTTATTAAATTCTTTAGTTCCTGGACTTAAAGAAGCAGGAGAAGGTTTAAAAGGCTTATTTGCTGGAACAGAGGGAGCAGAAGAACAATTAAAAAATGGTATTCAAAAAGTTATTGATGGCTTGCTAGGAAAAATAACAGAAGCACTGCCAAAGATATTACAAGTTGGAGTTCAAATAGCAACATCTTTAATTCAAGGTATAGTTCAAGCATTGCCAAGTGTTTTAACTACTATAATGGGCTTGATACCACAAATAACTGGAAGTCTATTAGGTATGTTACCAATGCTGGTAGATGTAGGAGTTCAATTGATTGCCAGTTTGTTACAAGGTTTAGGATCAATGATACCACAAATTGTTATTCAAATAGTGGAAATTATACCTAAAATTGTAGATACTTTAATTCAAGGAATACCTATATTAATAGAAGCAGCCATCAGATTTTTTATGGCAATAGTACAAGCAATTCCAACAATAATACAAGCACTAACTGCTGCTATTCCACAAATAATACAGACTATAATAGATGGATTAATTCAAGGAATACCTATGTTAATTCAAGGTGCTATTAAATTATTAAATGCAATAGTACAAGCAATACCAACAATAGTTCAACAATTAAGTAAAGCATTGCCACAAATAATCACAACAATAGTAAATGGTTTAACTAAAGCAATTCCAACATTACTTAATGCTGCCATTGAATTGTTTTATGCAATAATCGAAGCAATTCCAATAATCATTAATGCACTTGTACCGCAAATACCAAATATAGTTCAAAGCATTGTAAATAAGTTGATAGAATTGATACCTGTTTTATTGCAAGGAGCAGTTCAATTATTTACAGCAATACTTAATGCAATTCCTATAATAATTCAATCATTAATTCCTATGATACCTTCAATTGTAATGGCTATTGTAAATACACTTTTAAATAATATACCAACACTAATTAATGCAGCAATAACATTATTTATGTCTATTTTAGAAGCAATTCCAACTATTGTAGTTGCACTCGTTAAGCAAACGCCAAAAATTATTAAGGCTTTCTTTACAGGTTTAAAAAATGCTATTACCAATATTAATTGGGGAGAATTAGGAAAAAATATTGTAAATGGTATTTTAAGCGGATTTAAAAATATAGGAAAGAATATTTGGAATGGTGTTAAAAATGTAGGTAACTCAATAAAAGATGGATTTAAAAGTTTCTTTAAAATTAAATCTCCATCAAGAGTTATGGCTGATGAAATAGGTAAATATTTAACTATGGGTATTAGTGAAGGTGCTATTGATGAAGTTGATGATGCTAAAAAAGATATAAATAAAGCATTAAGTAAAATGGTTAATCAGATTAATCTTCCAAGTTTAAATTTAAATGCAAATGTATCTGGGACAAATCAAAATGCTAGTGTTTCAAATAGTGGAACAGTAAATAATTATTATAGTTTCAATCAAACAAATAATTCACCAAAACCATTAGACAGATTAGAAATTTGGAGACAGTCTAAGAATTTATTAAATTCAAAAGGAGGTAGTTATGTATAAATTAATAATTGAAAATTCAAAAGGTGAGCAGTTAAGACTTACTCAAAATGAACAGAACTATGTTATTTCAAGAATTGATGGACTAACTCCTCCTGCTGCCTCTATTTCACAAGTTGATAATATTGGTGATGGTGCTGAAATAACACATGAAAGAACTGGAACTAGAAATATAGTTATTGATATGTGTATTAAAGGCAATGTTGAAGAAAACAGAATCAATTTATATAAGTATGTTAAAAATGGAAAATACCTAAAAATTTATTTTGAAAATGAAAATAGAAATGTATGGATAGATGGAAATGTTGAAAGTTTAACAATAGATCAATTTCAAATGCTAACAACTTGTCAAATATCAGTTCTATGTCCTGATGTGTGGTGGAAAGATGTAGAAGAAATGATTAATAGTATAGATACTGTTAAAGGTAATTTCTATTTTCCATTTTACAGAGTTAATCCTGAACCATTTAGTACATATGAAACTATACAAATATTAAATTTAATAAATAAAGGCGATATTGCTAGTGGAATGGAAATTGAAATCTTTGCAAGAGGAACTATAGTAAATCCTATGATTTATAACAGAGAAACAAAAGAATTTATAGGTCTAGGAACAGCAGAAAAACCATATATACTTCAAAGTGGAGATAGAATAATCATAACGACATATACAAATAACAAGAAAATTAAATTGATAAGAAATGCAGTAGAAACAAATGTATTCAATTACTTAACTCCTAACAGTAAATTTTTACAGGTAGGAGCGGGAGATAACATATTTACTTATTCTGCTACTAGTGGAAATGAATATATAAGTATATCATTCAAACACTATTCAAATTATGAGGGTGTTTAGTATGGAAATTATTGTAGCAAATAAAAATTTTGAAAGATTAGGGCTAATAGATAATGCAAGTGTTATTTGGGCTAGTAGATATTATAAAGCAGGCGAATTTGAATTATATATGGCACTAACACAAGATAAATTAGATTTAATATTAAATGGTTACTATATCATCAGAGATGATGATGAAGATAATGTAGGTGTTATTGAAAAAATACATCTTGAAAATGAACCAGAAACAGGAGATATGATAACTGTAACTGGAAGGTTTGCTAGTGGTAAAGTCTTAGGCTCTAGAGTAGTATCTCAACAAACACAATTATATGGAAATATGCAGGATAACATAAGAAACTTGGTTTATATCAATGCAATCAATGCAAATAATCCTAAAAGAAATATTAGTTTTCTTGAATTAGGAAATATAGATAGTTCTATTACTGAAAAGATAGAAATGCAAATAACAGGAGCAAATTTATTAGAAAAGATAGAAGAAACTTGTGAAGCAAATGGTTTGGGTTTTAAAATGCCTTTACGAAATGGAAAATTATATTTTGAAATGTACAAAGGTGTAGACAGATCCTATAACCAAACTAAAAATTCTTGGATAGTTTTTTGTGATGAATACGATAATTTAAAAAAATCAGAATATGATAATGATGTAAGTACTTATACTAATTATGCTTATGTTGCTGGCGAAGGAGAAGGCTTAGCAAGAAAAATAGTAGAAGTCTATAATACAAGTTCTGAACCTTCTGGAATTGACAGAAGCGAAATTTGGGTGGATCAAAGAAATATAAGTTCTAACAATGAAGATATAACCGAAACAGAATTAGAAAATCAAATGAAAGATGAAGGACTAGATAAATTAACATCAATAACAGTTGCTTTTGCTGGAGAGGTTATATTAAAAGGATTTAAATATAAGGAAGATTTCAAATTAGGCGATATTGTAACCATCAAAAAAGAAAGTTGGAATGGTATATACATAAATGCAAGAATAATTGAAGTTATAGAGAGTGAAGATCAAAATGGAAAAGTTATAACATTAACTTTTGGAATATAGGAGGTGTTCTAAATGGAAAAGAATTTAAAAGCAGGCTATTTTAATGCAGTGATGACAGATAATACACCAGATAGAGTTTACAATGCAGAAGATGTAAACGAAAGATTTAAAGGTTTAGTATCAGAAAATGGAGTTTTTGCAACTGTATCTAATGCTTGTCAAGTAGTTCCTAGTACTAGTGGACTTAAAGTAGTTGTTAAGTCTGGTAGAGGATATGTTGACAATCATTATTTTGAAATTGAAAGTGATACTGAAATTACACTAACAGCAGCGGATGTAATTTTGGATAGATACGATGCAATAGTAATAAGAAAAAGTTCAAGTGCTAGAAATGTAATATTAACAGTTAAAGAAGGTACATTGGCAACCAATCCAACATATCCAACGATCACTAGAACAAATGATGTTACAGAAATATTTTTGGGATATGTAAGGGTTAGTAAAAATGCAACTTCAATATCTGCTGCAAATATTACTGATACTAGACCAAATAATGATGTTTGTGGTTGGATAACAGGTTTAATAAACCAAATGGACACAACAACATTATTTACTCAATATCAAGCAGCACAAAATAGTTTTATTGATAATCAAACAACAGAATTTAATGATTGGTTTGATGATATTAAAGATACAGTAGCAGCAACAAGTTTATATAGAGAATATCAAGCAGTATATAGAAGTAATACAGTGGGGCAAACAGTTATAACTATACCTGCTTCAATCAATTATGTACATAATGGCTTAGATGTTCTTAATGTATTCATAAATGGAATGAGACTATTAAAAGATGTTGAATATACAATCAATAGTACTGGAACAGCCATAACATTAACAACTCCTCTTGATGTAGCAACACAAGATGTAGAATTTGTTAACAAAAAATCAGTAAGTGGTACAGCAGCAGAAAGTGTAGTAGTCCAAGTTGAAGCATTAGAAGATAAAGTTGATAAATTAGCAAGTTGCAGTTATATAGCAACTGGTTCTAATGACAATATAGCATTATCAAATATAGTAAAAAGTTTCTTAAATGGAACAGGAGATTATTCAAGTGTAGCAGATAATGCTTCAATGAAAATATCAGTAAGTGGATCTTTAGGAGCGGATACATTAATAGAAAATCAAATGGTATTTGATTTCAATAGTACAGGGACTTCTAATAGAAGTGTCATATTAGATTTTGGTAATGCAACTATTAATATACCAGCAAGTCCTTCAACTACTCAAAGTATATTTGCAGTGTTTAATTGTGAGGGAGACATAACAATAGAAAATGCAAATATAAAAATTGGTACATATAATGCCACTACTATTTATGGATTTCATGGTGGAGGAAATGTAAAAGTTAGAAATAGCAAAATAAACATTGATAATGCCACTGCCTCTACTCTTTATGGAACTTGGGGGTGTCAAGAATTATCAAATTCAATAGTTACTGTACATGGAGGTACTGCAAGTTATATGTCTCAATATGGTACTTATAGTACATGGAATGTATTATTTAATACAATAACAGCCACTGGAAAATCAAGTAAAAGTATAAATTCTTCAGGTGTAGTTGTTGGAAATGAATATTATGGAACTATTGATGCTGGTACTGCAGAATTAGATATAGGAAATTATACAATTAAGTAGAAAGGAGATAATAAAATGGAAACGATTTTAACAGGAATACAAAATAACATATTAGAAATTATAAATCTAATTTTAGTTGGAGTATTTACATATCTAGGAACAAGAATAAAGAAACTTTATGAAAAATATGTAGATGATAAAACTAAAAAAGAAATAGTAAAATCAACAGTAGAGTATGTAGAGCAAGTATGTTCTACTTTAGAAGTAAAGAAAACAAGTCAAGAAAAATTTGAACAAGCAAAAGAAAAAGCAATTGAATGGTTAAATGAAAAGGGCATTAGTATTAGTGATACAGAAATTGAAATATTAATTGAAAGTGCAGTTAACTCATTTAACAAAGGGTTAAAAGGTGAGAAATAATGAACAATACTATATCAGTAGCATTAATAACAGGAGGGCTTTCATTTTTAGGTGTACTAGTTACTAATCTTAGTAGCAATAAAAAAATAGTTAATGATATTAAATTAGAAGTAACTAAAAATCAAGCAATAACAGATACTAAAATAGAAGAACTAACCAGAGAAGTTAGAGAACATAACAACTTTGCTAAAAGAATGCCAGTAGTAGAAAATGAAATCAAACACATAGAAGAGGAAATAAACAAGCATCATCATAAAGACTAGTAAATACTAGTCTTTTTTATTATTTTTAAAAAAATGAAAAAAATGTAAATTATTACTTGACATATATCATAATATATGTTATACTTATATTGTAGTTAAGGAAAGGAATAACAAAAATGAAAAGAGAAATTAAAAAAATTGAGAAGTTAATAAATAAGAAAGGTTATATACCAGTATTAAGCGGTAATGAGATTATATTTATCATTAATAAGATAACTGGTGAAGAATATACACCTAAATATAGTTTAATGATAGGAGGTGTTGAATAATGAAAAAAATTATTAAAAAAAATATAGGTGTGATCATATTTTATTTGATACTTGTTGTAGGGACATTATTAATTTTACAAAGATTAAGTTCTTTAAGTTAAAATGTAAGCGGTTGCATTAAAAGGGAGTAAGGTTATAGAAAGGAGAAAAAATGAAAAAGAAAAATAAAGGGGTAATGACAAGAAAAGGTTATAAAGTTAAGAAAAAGGTAGATAAAGCAATTATAAAAGTAAAGAAAGCAGCATTATTAATGTTTATAGGATTTATATTAGGACTTTTATATTCAAATATATTTATTCAATCAAATTTAATTGCAAAGGCACAGACAAATAAAAATGATACTGATATACAAATAGACCAAGAAACTAAAAATTTGCCTATAAACGAAAATAAGGCTGAAATAAGTGAGGATAAAGAACTATATACAGTTAAATGTGAATTAGATGAAGTATCTTGCAAAATAAAAGAATTAGCAGATAATTACGAAGTTGATTGGAAATTAGCGGTTGCAATTTCTAAACATGAAACTAAAAATTATACATCGTTTAATTTTAAAGAAAAAAACAATGTCGGTGGTTTATGGAATGGTGTTAAAGGTGAGTTTTATAGATATGCTACTTTAGATGAAGGTATAGATGCTTATATATCTAATTTAAGATATAACTATATAGATATAGGACTTACTACAATTGAAGCTATACAAACTAAATATGCACCAATAGGAGCATTAAATGATCCTAATAATATGAATGCAGACTGGATACCAGGTGTTACTAGATATTATAAAGAATTGGCAGGTAAATAATATGAATGAATTTAAGTTAGAATTTTATTTCAATAAATATAAAGATAATTCTTTACCGAATAGAGATACATTCAGATGTAAATTTAAAAAGGAACATGGCGATTTCCTATATTTAGAAGAATTGATATTAAAGATAGAAAAATATCAACTTAAAAAGTATGGATGTACTTTACCGAGCGATATCTACATAAAAAATAAAACTAGGGAAGAATGCATTAGAGATAAAAATAAAATATCACAGAATCATAGAAGGAGGTTAGGAAGATGAAACCAGAGAAAATCAGTTTATTTCAAATGTGGAAATTAAGAAAAGAGTTTCCAGCAACTAAAACCGAAAGAGAACAAATGAAAATATTAAAGAAAGAAAAACAAGAAGATATAAAAGCATATTTAGTAATAATTAATTTGTTGTTATTAGTAGCAATATTCACTTATGTATTATATTTAATGCTAACTTTTAAATGGTAGGAGGTAATTATGTTTTTATATATACCATTAATAACATGGGGGTTAATTGGTATAGGAGCAATTATAGGGTTAATTATGATGGTAAAGGAGTTGAAAGATGAATAAGGAATTAATTAAATTAATCAATGAAAATTCTGATCTACCTATTTATGCTTGGGTAGATGGAGAAATTTGCGAAGATAATTGTGGTTATTGGTTAGGGCAATTTGGAAATGCAGAAATAAAAGAATATGCAAAAGTAGAAACTTATGACTGGTACGATAAAGATTATGTTTTCAAAAATGATTATGAAGAGTATTTAGAATATTTATTAAATGAAGATGAAGATTTAACTGAAGAAGAAGCAATAAAACAAATAGAAAGTTTGGATTATAAGAAAGCAATATTTGTGTATGTGAATATGCCAAATAATTTTTAGGAGGAATTATGAAAATAATAAACAATACTGATTTAGACTATTCAACTATTGGACTACTTATAGACAAAATAATGGAAAATAGTAAAGGAACTACTCACTATGTAGGACAAGTTGAATGGACTATATTAGAAATTGAAAATCATAAAATAACAGTACAAATAAGATACTTAAAAAGTTATGTAGAATGGAGATTTGATGAAAAATGATAAAAATAACATTTGAAAAAGATTATAGCAAAGACTTTAATATTAAGTTTTATGGATGGATACTACTTAATATTGTTTATGAAAATGGAAAAGTAGTATCAATCAAAGAGAAAAAGAAAGCAAAAGAATTGCTTGAAGAAATAACAAAGTTTAAAGAATTTTATAACATAAAAACTGATGATGTCATAACTATAATTGATATGTATTTTGCTAATTATTTTAATATAGAATACACAGGCAAACCATTATTTTAGGAGGAATTATGAAAGATATAAATATAAACTATGAAGGACTATCCTTTGAAGAAAAGATTACATTAAAAATAAACTACCTATATAGTTTACCAAGAACAGAAGTAAATGTTGAAAGAAGTATATCTACATTATTATGGATAGAAAGTCTTTTAAAAGACAAAAGAATAACACCAGGACTATTTATTGAAATGGTTACATCAAGGATAAACTTCTTATTAGATATTCCTACTAATGAAGATACAAGAAGTGAATTACTTAATTTAAAGTGGGTACTTGAGATCTATCAAGAAAATAAGGAGAAAGGAAGAAGTAGATAATGAATATAGAAATTACTGATTTAGATATGATATTAAATTATCTAGAAACAACTAGTTTAGAACCACATAATGATTATACAAGCGAATTTACATATAAAGACCAAAAAACATTATACAAATACATAAAACAATTGCAACAAGAAAATGAAATGTTACATCATTATAAATTACTATATCAGAAAGTAAAAGATAGAAATGATAAAGCAATAGAATATGTTAGCAATTATATGGATGAGTGGGATTTTAATGACGAAGTGTATAAAGATATGTCTGATTTATTAGATATATTAAAAGGTGATAGTAATGAATAAAATAGATTTAGAAACATTAACTTTCACTCAAATGACAAAAATATTAGGAATATTTAATAAAATGTTAGAAAGCGGAGTTATACAAGTAGATTTAGACAAATCAATAGGATATTTAAATGTAGATGCTGCCACAGCATATTTAGAACAGCAAATAAAAGATCTAAAAGAAAAAAATAAGAAACTAGAATTAGAACTAGAGCAAAGAGAAATTGAGACCATTCATAGATCAAATGATTTAGAAGAAGCATTAGAAGAAATAAAAAGATATATAAATAATTTTGATGTATTTAAAGAATTTTCATTTCCATTAATGAAAAAATGGGAAGAAAAAGAAGTTCAATCCAGCATTGATTATGAATTTAAAACATCAATTCAAAAGAATATATTAGATATTACAAATAAAGTGCTTCAAATAGTAAAGGAGGAATAATGTCTTTAGACAAAGCAATTAAATATGGCAAAGAAAAAAGAAAGCCATATAGAAAAGCAAAAGCAGTAGATAAATCTTGTCGCAATCATGGTTCTTGTAAATGGTGCAAAGACAATAGAACATATAAAAGCAGAAAAAGGGAGAGTGAAATAAATGACTAGAGATAGAGAAAAAAGCCATTATTGGCAAGAAGTTAGTATATCTAATGCACTTATAATTCAAACAAATAAAACTCAACAAAAAGAGTTTATAAAGTATTTAGAAGAAGAAATAAATAAATGTCAAAGTAATATCTTTGCAGATGGTGTAAAATATGGTTTTCAATTATCATTATCAAAATATAAGGAAATAATAGGCTATAAAAATGAGTAGAACAAAAAAGGACAGAGACAATCAAAGAAGAATAGTAAAAAAATCATTATTAATAAAGACATTAAAATGTTATGGTGAAGATATCGTAGGCAAAAGAAAAGATAGAACATTGAATAGAAAGATGAGAGCCAGATTAAAAAGATTAAGTAACAAAGAAATAATAGGAGGTAAAGAATGAAATTAGAGCAAAATATGTATGTAAGATTTGAAGGAAGGATTAATCAAATCGTAGAAATTAACGACAATTATATAGCATTTGCTATGAATTGGGAAGATGATGATGGTGATATAGTTAATATTATGGAACCTAACTTCTTTTTCATAAATTACAATCCAAAAGCATCATTTAAAATTATAGAAATTTTAGAAGTTGGAGACTTTCTAGATAATCATTGTATAGTTGAAATAAAAGAGAATACTTGCTATTTAAATGATGGTTGGTTTATATCTGGTGATGATATAGAAGATTTAGTACATAGTATATGTACTCATGAAATATTTGAAAAAGGTTCTTTTGAAATTTAAATTGCTTCAAATTGTTAATTTATTTTAAAATTTGAATATAATATAATATGTGTTATAATATATATTATTAAGGAGGGAAAACATGACTAAAAACTTTATTTGTTATCCTATGGTTATTGAAAAACATTCAGAAAAAGAGTTATATAATGCTTATTTTCCTGATATAGAAGGTTGTTATACTGGAGGTAAGTCCATACAAGATACTATTGAAAAAGGAAAAGAAGCATTAGGATTACATTATTTAGAGTTAGAAACTGATGAAAGAGAAATTAAAGAGCCTAGTGATCCTAAAGAAATCAAACTAAAGGATAACCAAAAACTAATTTATATTGATGTAAATATGAAGTGGTTTAGAGAAAAGGATAAATATAAATCAATTACAAAAGCAGTAACTTTACCTAAATATTTAAATCAAAAAGCCATTGAAAGTGGAGTTAATGTATCAGCAGTTTTACAAAAAGCATTAATGGAAACATTGGATATCAAAGATGAAGAGGACTAATATAGTCCTTTTTTATTTTGTTAAAATGTCAGAAAAATGTAAATTATTACTTGACATATATTATAATATATGCTATAATATATGTGTAATTAAGAAAAGGAGAGATTAAAATGAAAGAAAAAATGTTAGAGCAAAAAGGCAAATGGTTAATTACATATAATAATAAAAAATGGAATGGTAAAAGATATGTATTAGATAAAATGGTCTTAGATTTAGATAATATGTTATTTGATGATTATGAATGGTATAAATTAGATGAGATGCAGGGTGAAGCCGATATTAATAAGATAGATGATTATTTAAGAGATGCTAAAAGCATTAAAAAAATTAAAAGTTAAATTAAAGGAGTGATTAAAATGGAAGAAATAGAACTAAAATTAAAAGAATTAAATCAAGAATTGAGAGCAACAAAATTAACAATAGAAGATATTAAAAAAGATATTGAAGAATTTAAAGAACAAGATAAAAATTATACAGGTGCTGAAATAACATTAAATGAATATAAAGATAAAGTAAAATATATTGAAAAGAAAATATCAATATTAAATGATGCAGAAGATATATTATTAGTAATTGGAATATAGAAAGGAAGAATAAAAAATGACAAATGAAAAACTTAAAAATAAAATTAAAACTCAATTATTAGAAGTAGTTGCTATGTTACAAGGTGGTTATACTACTGACATTATCCAATTAAAAAGATTACTAGGAATTGAAAATAGTGAGGAAGAATATTTCTTCACACGATGGTTAGAAGAACTAGAAATTATCGGATCAATTGAAACAATGGATAATGATAAAATATTTATAATTTAAAAAAAGTATTCAAATAGAAGCATTTTGTTTGATGTGTATAAATATATATGTTATTATATATATAGAGGTTAAGAGATAACCTACTAAAACATCAAAGGGGAAAACAAAATGAAGAACATCTACCGCAAATTAACAAAGGATCAAAAACAAAGAGGAGTGATATTTAGTTCAACATTAAGTAATAAAATGAAAGAACAAATTGGAGATACAACTCATGAAGTATTTAACAAAGATGAATTTAAAGTAGTAAAGATTGATAGATTAAAAAAAGCAGATTTTTTTAATGAATATAAGAAATACAACATCATAAGAAAATAAAACGAGAGGGATTAATCTCCCTCTTATGCTTCAAATAATAAACTAAATAATAAATTAGAAGCAAATCTATTGATATGTATTATTATATATGTTATTATATATAGAGAGATTAAGAGATAACCTACTAAACATCAAAGGGGAAAACAAAAAATGAAACTTCTTATTTTAGCAAAAGGTAAAGATGTTGAAGATCAAATTGCAAAGTGTTTAAATTATGCAATGTTACATGGAGTTGATACAGCAGAAACAGTAAACAATATGTCACAGGCAATAACAAGATTGTCAGAAAGGGATATAAATGCAGTATTAATATCAAATATGAGTGTAGTAGCAGATGATGAATTTGAATATGAAATTATAGAAAGTACATTTGCAAGATTTAGAGCAAAACTAGTAATAGTAAAATAAAACGAGAGGGATTAATTTCCCTCTTATGCTTCAAATAATAAATTTTAAGGGAGTAATTGAAAATGATATTATATGCAGAAATTTTAAATATGGCTATTGATAAATACAACTCAAATAGAAAAGAAGAACAACATCTTGAATACTGGGAAGTGATTGATGAAATAAACGACACAGAAGATCCAGTTGAAATGTTAAGTACAATCATAGAAATATTTAAAGAAGCCTGAACCCTTTAAGGGTTCTTTTTCTTTGATTTAAAATAATATTTCTAATATAATAAAATTTAATTTATATTGGAGGTATTTTATGTTTAAATGGTATGCAGAACTTAGCAAAGCAGTAGATATTTATAATGAAAAAGTGAAAGAAGAAATTGAATATCATGAGGTGTTAGAAATGATACAAGATAGATACAATGAAAAAGAAGTAATGGAATTAATTATAAAATTTTATAGTATGGTACATTAGAAAACCCCTGATAACATAGGATTATCAAGGGTTTCTTTTATGTTCATATCTAACTTTAACCACTTGGCTATATGTAGTTATGAACACGAATATTATAAGAAATCTACATCTATTTTAAAATCTTTATTAAACTTAATTTCCTTTATCAAATTTCTCCATAAAGCCCTTTGATTTTCTTTGTCTAAAGAGTTATAAACATCTTTCCAATCACTCTTTAAAAATTCTTCTAATATAGTAATATCAGTTTCCTTTGGTGTTTCTTTTTGTAAGTTTGCTAGTTCTTTTTCAAGTGCCTCATATTCTTTATCATACTTTTTAATGTCGATTCTTTTCTTTTGGAACATATAATTTAAGTTGTCAATTTCCTCTAAAATTTCATTAATCCGATTTTGAGGTAAATCGGTTTTATCTGCTGGTTTAACTTCCATAACTTCTGCAATATGTTTTTGAGCGAGTTTTTCAACATTTTTTAAAAGGAAGTCTAAAATTACATTTTCATTAATAACCTTACCACTAGCACATGCTTTATTTCTTTGGTTGTTGCTACAAATGTAACCCCAGTATTCTCTAATTGTCCCATTTTTGTTTTTTCTTTTGGTGAACTTACCAACCATTTTAAACCCACAAAAAGGGCATTTCATTAGGGAGGTGAATAGATAAACATTAGTTCCTTTTCTTCCTTTAACATTTGCTTTTCTTCTTTGTACGTTCTTTTCAAATTCTTCTTTTGTGATGTATGGAGGGTAGTAATTAGGGTTACCTTCATATAGTCCATAGTATTCAGTACTTGTTAGCATTCTATAAATACAATTGTAATTTTTGCTTATGTCGTATTTACCATTAATATATGTCATAGTGCCTCTTATAGTATGATGTTTAGCAAAATATTCAAATATATCATTTACAATAGGTATAAGTTCAGGATCTTTAACGATTGTTTTCTTATTGTCTTTGGTTACGATTTTATAACCATAAGGTTGGTTACCACTTACTGGTTGCCCTTGTTTAATCTTAAATTCAAATATTGATTTAATCCGTTCGCTTGTCTTTTCTGCTTCCCTTTGGGCGAGTGATACCCTTAAATTGAAGTTGAACTTACCATCAGCAGTAGTTGTATCAATATCTTCTTCTTCAATTGATTTAATGGCTACATTGTATTCTTCCATAATCTCAACCATTTTGTTTGCTTGTAATACATTCCTAGAGAAACGATCCAAACGAGTAAATACAAGTACATCAAATTTATCTAAATCGTTTAACATTCTTAATAAATCAGGTCTTTTCATTTTTGTAGCAGTAAAACCCTCATCAACATATATTTCTACTAATTGACATTTATTTTCTTCTGCATACCTTATAATCCTATCTATTTGTGCTTGAACTGAATAGCCATATTTCTTTTGTTCATCGTGTGAAACCCTAACATATCCTGCTATTCTTTTTGCTTTCATTTTCCAATATCCCCTTTAAATTCTAGTTGTAATAATATTATATTTTGTTTCATAATGTAGTTATTAAATATACTATTTGAAGCATTTATCTTTCACAATGTGATAAGAAAGGATTGATAATGTGAATATTACTAAATTCTATGAGTTATTGTATGAATTATATGCCAACCAAAATAATTTAAAAATTAAAATTAAAGTTAAAGAAGTATCTTAATAATATATTCTTAATCAATTTTGTTATAGTTGATTAGGAGGTGATATTATGAAACATACTGTTATAAGAAAAAAGCCTACAAAAGAACAATTACAAAGATTATATGATGGTTGCAATCGTTTATTTAAAGATAATGAAAACTGCTTCTATACAGAAGAAGAAATAAAAAAATTAAAAAGAGATAAAACTAATATATGGCTCTAAAGCATAAAATATCACCTCCTTGAAGTATCAAATAGAGATACTTCTATTTTTTTATTTGCTCCTTTGCTATGATATACATTTTCATAATTTCTTCACTCAATTCTTGCTTTTCTTCAAAAGGTACAGTATCATTTTCAAAAATTAATTTTGCACGAGCCAATAAATCATTAACTTCTACTTCTTCTGTTTTTAATCCTAATGTTTCTAAAGATACTCCAAAAAAGTCTGCTAATATTTTTATTTGATGAATATTTAAATTTCTTCTCCCTGTTTCTAAATTACTTACTTGTCCTCTACTTAAACCTCCTAAAACTTCTCCAAGTTCATCTTGCCTCATTGATCTTGCTTTCCTTAATTGCCTAACCTTTTCTCCAATTTCCTTAGTATCTAATGACTTTTGTATTTTAGTCATTTCCACACTTCCTTTCTAATTTATCAAATATAAATATACACTAAAGTATTCAAAAAGTAAAACTTTAAGTTTGAAAATGACAATTTATTATTGACAAAATTATTTAAATATAGTAAAATGGTAATAGATGGTAGTGAGGTGAATTGTATGCTTCAAAAAGTAAAATTACCTTTCAATAAGAAACATTGTTAGGAGGTGATAAATAAATATGAGGTTTACTCTAATAAAGTTTAGGAGAACAAGAGAAAAAGGCAAAAGAAGTATTAAATACTTTGCTGAACAATTAGACATAACTAGGCAGCATTATTCAGATATTGAGAGTGGTAAATCTAATCCATCATTTGGACTTATGGAAAGGTTCTATGAGGTGTTTGAAGATGAACTAATAGGTCCTTATTCAGATATGTGGCTGTTGTGGAAAAAGGAATAATAACTCTAATATGTAGAATTAACTGAAATATTGAAATAGAGAACACAAGTTTGTATTATTAGTATTGCAAGAAAATTTTCTATGGAGGACAAAGTAATGAATGAAAAAAACATCTTAGAAGTAATTGATGAATTAGGTTATCTCCTAGACAAATATAAAAATGAGATAAAATTCAAAGATTATGAAATTGAGAGACTTAACAACAAAATAAAAGCCATTGAAGATTATACAAACTTTTATTCCAATAAAGAAAACTAAATATAATGTGATTAAAAAATACGAAAGGTGAATGTAATGCAATATTACAAAGTGGTAAATCATACAATATGGTTTTTCAGATACCTAAAAAGTATTATTGAAAAATTATTGTTGCATTTACTGAATAAGTACCATCCAAAATTTTTGTTTAAATATAGACAGAAATTTTCAAATAATAAATTTATTTAAAGAGGTGAATAGATGACAAGAGAAGAAATTAAACGAGAGGTATTAAATAATGATTTAAGACAAGAATCCATTAAACTAAATGCACAATTTATATCATTAGTTATTATATTAATTAGAAAAGGCATTATTAAAGAAGAAGAAGAATTAAATGATCTAAATAAACTAATTGATGAACAAGCAGATAAATTAACTGAAAAGGTAATAGATGAAGTTATGAAAATTATTAACAAGGAGAGTGAATAGATGAATTTTATAATATTTATGTTATTTGTATTAGCAACATTATATTTAATATGTTTAGCGGTTGGTTTATTTCAAATACTAGATGAATTACTAGATTATACCATATCAGATTTTATAAAAAATATGTTTGATACTGGTTCAAAAATCATAAAAAATATTTTACATAAAAATAAGTAGAGAAAGGAGAGTGAAAAAATGAAAGTAGACCACTTTGAATGGATAGTTGATTTAGAAAAATTTATTAGTAGAAAAGACATAAAAGTAAAATATATAACTAGAGCAACAGACTGCCATTATGTGTTTTATAAAGAAAAACTACTACCAAAAATCATAAAAACTATTTTACATAAAAAATAAGGCTCAATGCCTTATGAAATAAAGGAAAAATCAACATTTATATAGTGCAATATAATATATAGGTAATGTTGCAACTAATATATAGAAAAAAAGGAGAGTGATAAATATGGCAACAACAAAAATAGTTAATAGAGAGAAAGAAATAAGTGTAGAAGAAATGTTTGAAGAGTTAGGATATAAAAAACGTTCTGCAAATGAATGGGATATTATATATATAAAAAGCATACCTGAAAATTCAATTTGGGATGATTATTTTATGATTGATTTTCTAATTAGCAAGCAAGTAGAAAAGTGCGAAGTAGAGAAACGAGATCGTTCTGGTCACTCAGTTCCTATTACATTTAAAGAATTACAAGCAATAAATAAGCAATTAGAAGAATTAGATAAAAAGCCAGAAGAATAGGAGAGTGGAAATGATTGAAATTGATTATGCAAAATTGCCACTCATAGAATTAGAAAGATTATCTTTCTTGCATTGTGAAACATTTAATTTTATATGTGATGGAGATAAGCAAAAGGTAATATTAGAAAGGAGCAATAGTAAATGAATATAACAAGTGATTATTCAGTAAAAGTATTTAAAAATGAAAATGGATATTATTCATTAAGTCTAAGTGATAAAAAACAAGATGGAAATTATGTTAATTGGTATAAGAATTGTAGATTTAAAAAGGGTGTTGAATTAGAAAATAAAACAGATATTAAAATTAAAAATGCCTGGTTAAAATGTGATGATGTAAATGGTAAGAAGTATGAATACATATTTATATCTGAATTTGATGTAGTAGAAAATGTACAGAGACAGCAGCAACAACAAGTTGAAGCAAAAGAACAAGATACATTTACAGATTATCAAATAACGGATCAGGACTTACCTTTCTAGGTGATAACTATGAACAAAGAAGAACTACTATCAAAAGTTGATGAATGGATAACTGAATTAAGATATGAAGAAAAAGAAGTAAATACATTAAAGCAATATAAAAACAATGTAATGAAATTCATTAATTGGCTTCCTGATGATGAGAAGTCAATAACAAAAGATACTACTATGGATTATAAAGACTATATAAGAACCATAACAGAAAGTCCAAAGAGTATGAATATATGGATAGTATCATTAAATAAGTATTTAAGATGGTTAGGATTAAATGACTTAACAATAAAAAAATATAAAATGCAAGAGCAGAGTAGCAATGAAGAATCATTAACCATAGCAGACTTTAAAAGGTTATTAAGAATTGCTAATAAAACAGGCAATGAGCAATTATATTACATAATTAAAGTATTAGGTATGACAGGTTGTAGAATTGGAGAGTTAAAATACTTTACAGTTGAAAACCTAGAAAAAACACCTAGAAAAAATATCAAGGTATATAACAAAGGAAAAGATAGAGAAATAGTAATAAGGCAAGATTTATCAAGAGAATTAAAAAAATACTATAAATCAAAAGGAATAGATAGCGGTTACATATTTCTATCAAATGATCCAAAGTGTAAAGGTAAAATGCCAGCAGTTTCAACTATCTGGAGACAAATGAAGAAGATTGCAGGAATTGCTAGAATTAATAAAGAAAAGGTACATCCTCATAACTTTAGACATTTATTTGCACAGGTATTTTTAGAAAGTTATCCAGAGAATGTGCTAGATTTAGCAGATTTGTTAGGACATAACGATTTAAAGACAACAAGAATTTATACTAAAACATCAGGAGAACAAAAACGAAAAAAATTAGAAAATGTGAAGTTTTAATGCTTCAAATAGTAAAGGAGTTGAAAGTTATGAATCAATACGAAAGAAGATTTTATGAGGATATTCATAAATTAGTAACTATTCAAAAAGAAATATTAGCAGAATTAAAGAAAATGAATAAGCCAATGGAAGTAGATGAAGCAAGAATACCAAAAGTACTTGTAGAAGAGGATTTATGGCAGGAGGAGAAATGATAAGAGAATTTGATTATAATTCTATAACTTTTCAAAACATAGCAGATAATGAACATTTAGAGTTTGTATGTGATGGTGATAAGCAAAAAGTTGTTGTCAATTATAATAGGTATTTTATGACTAATAACGATAGTTTTGTTGATATGTTACAAACTTATTTTCCACCATTTTTACAGCAATTTCTTAATGAATTTGCTGTTACAAAGTTTTATAAAAAAACACTAGAAAATAGAAGAAGTAGTATAGATGAAAGTATTGAATATTATTATTTCTTTGATTGGGAATGTCTTGATTTATCACCTTATAAGCCATATTCAAATTATGAGAAAGTAAAGGGACTATTGAGAGTTGGAAGGTTTGGATTAATACCTAATTATCAACATGATGAACTAAAAACAATAGTAATTGATTTTAGAAATAAAGAAGCATATTTAGAAAGAGGTTTTGCAATAAAGCCATATGCTGCTTATGTATTAAAACATAAACAAGAAATACCCAAATATATGCAGCCTTTAATAGATAAGTTATGGGTAGATTATGATAATTATATTAGATCAGAGGAGAGTGAATGTAGATGAGTTTAGACATAGGAGTAAGAGCAACAAGAGAAGTTGAGATATTTGATAGGAATATTACTTATAATCTTTCAAAAATGTATTACAAATGTATTCCTGGAGGGTTCAAAGCATTAGATGGTATGAGTTGTAAAGAAGCATTACCAATTTTACAAAAAGCCATTGAAGATTTAATAGTGAATCAAGAGGAGTATGAAAAACTAAATCCTGAAAATGGTTGGGGAACTTATTATGATTTATTAGAAACAATTAAAGGTATGAGAAATTGTTGTGAAGATAATCCAGATGGATTTATTGATGTATGTTAGGAGAGTGAATAGATGAATACAAGTTATTTAAAACCATCTAAATTATTAATGGTTGATGAAAATGGAAATGAATGTGAATTAAATGGAACAATAGAATTTGAAGAAATTAATACTAATAGTATAAGTGAAAATAATCCATATAAAAGTGTATCAACAACTGAATTATCAATGACAATAAATATAGATAATTCAGCAAAACTAACAAGAAAGAAATTAATAAAATTATTAATGGCAAAAGGTATTCAAAGAAATGGTGCTAATGAAATAGCAAAATATTTATTAAAGAAAAATGGCAAATATACATCGTTTGATTTGTTGTTATGGTAAAGGAGAATGATAATATGTTTGAAGAAAAGGATAAAAGATATAGGATAGTTGTTTTACCTAGTGATTTAATTGAAGTATTAAATAATATAAAAAAATATGATTTTTTAAAAGTTATAGGTCAATATGAAAACAGAAAATGGATAAATATTATTATTGATAGTGATAAAGAATTGGATGTCAACTTTGCCTTTAATTTTAATAAGGAAGTTCATCAATGCTTAGGCACGTTTGAAATATATGACCAGTATTATGATTAGAAGAGGAGAGTGAAGAAAATGAATGCACCAACTAAAAAAATTCATATAAAGACAGTAGAGGAATTGCAAAAGAAAAGATGGGATTTATTCGGTTACGAAATTTATATGCCATACAAAGAATTTAAAAAAATGTCAACAGAATTAAACAGAACATTAATAGCACAAATGAATTGTTTTGAAACAGAAGATCATTCCGATTTTTATAAAAACTATTTTAGATAGATTTGGAGGTGAAATAGATGGAACATATTAAATTTACAAATGCTAGTATAGTCAAAGGTATGAGTGATGAAACAAAACATAATTTTGCTAATTATTGCATTGCAAATAGAATAGAGCCAGAAGAGGTTATTGAACCTATAAAAAAAATAGTAAATATAACAATCAATTGTGCAATAGATTTATGTAATAAATATTTTGATAGTCCTGCTGGCAAGGAATATCTAAATATGAGAAAAAAGATAGAAAATATAGGTCAAAAACCATAAAAACTATTTTAGATAGTAAAAACTAGTTAAAGCATTGATATATATAGGCTTATTCAATGTCTACTAAGTGCAATATAACATATGGGTAATGTTGCATAAAATATATAAGGAGGAAATAAGATGAACGATAGTTATGAATTTGAAAAAATATGCAAAAATGCAATTATAAAATATTATGAGGAAAATAGTGAAATAACAGATAATAAACATTTAACAATTAAAGATGTGTATGTAGTGTGGATGTGTAAAACTCTACAAAATAGTAAGGCATTACTAAGCACAACTAATTTCGATGGTATGTACTTTGAATGTACTTATAATGGGATAAAAAAAGAATTATATCTTGATGCTTATAAAAAGTGGAAAAATATTAGAATTGAAGAAAAAGATTTTGATAGTGAGGTGTAAAAAATGGAATTAAAAGTTGGAATGTATGTAAGAACCAAAGAAGGTTACATAGCAAAACTTTTACATTATAGATATAACACAGGAATAAGTGGAAAAAGCCATTTATTTGATAGGCAAATAAGAGATATAAGTGATTTAGTATATGAAACCGACAATTTTTTATGGGATAAAGAGTTAAAAGAATATATAAAAAATTATAGTTATGACATATTAGATTTAATTGAAGCAGGAGATTATGTTAATGGATATAAAGTATCATTAATTGATTGTGATTATAAACCATTCGTACAATGTGATTATCCAGTACAAAATGGAGTAACCAATCATTATAAGTTTTATAAAAAAAGTATTAAATCAATAGTAACAAAAGAACAATTTGAAAATATGGAATACAAGATATAAGGAGGGATACATGGAACAACCAAGTACAGTAGATGTGTTAGACAACATCTGCAATGCAATCAGATTATTAGAAGATAATGAAGAGTATTTTGAAAAGTTGTTTACCTTACAATCATTAACTGATAAAAAGATAGATTATTGGTTACATTACATAGAATTAGAGCCTGTTAAAGTTACAGAATCATATAGGATCATAAAAGAACTACATAAGTTAAGAACTGAAAGAAGAATATACAAAAATCAATTAGAACTAATGAAGGTATTTCATGATAATGAAAATAAACTATGTAATGAAGGAAATAGAAAGATATTATTAAGTCAAATACATAAAATTAAAAGCAGGCAGCAAAATGCTCAATATGGATATGATGCCTATACAAAAGAAGAAGCAGATGAAATATTAGGAAGGAAAAATAGTGATAATAATGAAGTTGTATAAAGATGAATGTGATGTTTGTAATAAATGGGATTATTGCAGCGGATATAATGGTTTAGTATTATGCAATAAATGTATTTCCAAAGCAAAAGAAAATAAGCCTGAACCAGTAAAAAAAGAGAGTACTAATGCTAATCAAATTACTAAAAAACAAATTAGTTTATTTGATTAAGCATTATGCTTCAAATAGTATAAAGAGGTGATTATGTGAAGAAAATTAAAAAGTTATATGAAGAATTACCAGATGAAGAAGAAATGTTCTTCCAAATAAAAAACAAAAAGATGTATGACAAAATACTTGATGAATTACAAAAACAACTTGATAAAGAATGGATAGATTGGTTTAAAAACTATTCTGTTAAAGATACATATTTTATTTTAGGCAATTGGCGAGGTGGAATGTTTCAAATACAAAATTCAAAAACAGATATAGATGTATATATATGTGCAAGTGATAAAGAACCGCCACTAATGTTTAAAAGACACTTAGAGCAAATAGAAACAGCCATTAAAGTATTTGACAATCATAGAAGGTATATAAGAATATCAAGAGTTCATTTTAATTCAAATTTTGATATTGTGAGGGATTAAATGATTAGATTTGAAGTTCCAGGAAAACCAGTTGTAAAAGCAAGGCCAAGACTAGGAAAACATGGAAATACATATACACCTGATAAAACTGCTAATTATGAGAGCCTAGTAAGACTAACATTTAAAAGAGAATATCCTAAACATAAACTATTAGAAGGATACATTGAAGCAAGTATAACTGCCATATTTGAAGTACCAAAAAGTTATCCAAAAAAGAAAACAAAGGATTTATTAGAAACACATAATAATTATGATCATAAACCTGATACAGATAACTTGGCAAAAATCATATTAGATAGTTTAAATGGTCTTGCTTATAAAGATGATGCACAAGTAACAGTTCTTCATGTTAATAAAGAATATGGAGAACAAGCAAAAGTAATTGTAGAAATAAAGGAGATTATATGAAAGGTGAATATTTAAGTTTATATACAGCAGAGAAATTGGCAAAGTTAAATAAGTTAGAAATGAATTGGGAAATACTAAAAAAATTTATAATGGATACTTTTAATGAAACTCAAGAAACAGGGTATCTAGATGTATTAATAAAAATGCAAGAATTGGAGGGAAAACATGAAAACTGATTTATATAAAGTGGAGGATATGGTTAAAGATGTGCTAACTAGATTTGAAGATACTAGATCAGATGATTTTGTCTTATTGTATAGAGTATATCAGTTAATTAATGAAAATGTGGTAATTAGGCAGCCATTTTATGATGTTATGTTAAACCATAAAGAATATAAGTTACCAGCATTTGAAAGTATAACAAGAGCAAGAAGAAAGGTACAAAAAGAACATCCTGAATTAGCAAATGAAAAAGTCCAAGAAGCAAGGATTAATAAAACTAGTGAATATATAGACTATGCTATTGGAGGATATAAGAATACCTTTACTAGATTTGTAGATAGTCAAGAGTAATATGCTTCAAATAATAAATTGCAGATAAAAAATGAAACAAAACTATTGATATATATTATTATATATGTTATCATATATATAGAGGTTAGGAGATAACCTACTAAAACATCAAAGGGGAAATACAAAATGCTAACAAACAAACAAGCAGTAAGTAGAATTAAGAAAGTTTATAACAAATCAAAATATAAAGAGTTTGATGAAGTTATAGGCTGGTATGTTGATAAGGAAACACCTACTACTTATTCTTGGAGGTTTGAACTTGATGGGAAGAAAACAGAAATTAAATGCAACAAAGAAACTGGAGCAGTTGAAGTCCTTTAAGGGCTTTAATGCTTCAAATAGTAAAAAAGTAGTTGACATAATTGTAAATAAATGGTAAAATGATATTGTTAAGGGTAGCACGAAGAGTATTTATACACAGCCCACAGGCTATCCTTAACAAATAATTTGTGGGTTGTGTATAGGTACTCTTTTTACATACCTAGAAAGGAAAGGAGGATTTATGAAATACATACTTATTTATGAAAGATATCTTTTAATAATTAATTCATGTTCAACTACAAAAAAGCAGTTTGAAACTCTAAAACAAGTAGAAGAATATATACTTGAAAATAACATTGATCAAAGAAAAATTATATATTTAGGCGAATATAAACCATTAAAAATAAAAATGTCGGTTATTGAGGAGGGATAAAATGAATCATAGTTTTGATATTAATATTGCGAAAGAATATGGCATACAACCAGCAATAATACTTAATCATTTATATTTTTGGATTACTAAAAATAAAGCAAACAATACCAATTTTTATAATGAAAATTATTGGACTTACAATAGTAAAAAAGCATTTAGTGAATTATTTCCATATATGACTGAAAGACAAATTGACTATGCCTTAAGAAAATTAATAGATTGTGGATTGGTGATAACAGGAAATTATAATAAATCATCATATGATAGAACTTTGTGGTATGCAATCACAAAAAAAGGATATTCCATTATACAAAATTGTGAAATGGAAACAACAAAGTTGTCAAATGGAAATAACGAAAATGTTGAACCTATACCAGATATAAACACAGATTCTAAACCAATTAATAAACCAAATAGAAAGAAAAAAAGAAAAAAAGCAGAACAATCTTACGATGAAATTCTAAATTCTATGGTTGAAGATAATGAAGTCAAAAATACTATTTATGATTATATAAAAATGAGAAAGTTAATAAAAAAGCCTATGACTGATAGAGCATTAACTATGCTAATTAATAAACTGTTTAAGTTGTCAAATAGTAAACAAATTCAAATTAAAATATTAGAACAATCTATCTTAAAGAATTTGACCGACATTTATCCATATAAGGAGGAAGATCATAATGCAATCCATCAAGGAAATGCTAAATCAGACTTATCCAAGTACGATAGGTAGTAACATAGATGAAAATGGAAATGTCATTTTATCAAATTTCACTTTAGAAAAGAATGAATACATAAAAGACAATATGATTTATTGTACTGTATGCAATCAAAAAAAATTATTTGTAGGCAATGATTGGCGAAATAATTTAATTGCCAGGAGATGTGTTTGTAAATGTTATGAAGAAGAACAGCAAAGGCTTAAAGAGGAAGAAGATAGAAGAAAAAGATTACTAAGAATAGAAAAATTAAAAGATAGATCACTAATAGATAAACGATATAAAAATATAAGATTTTCTGATTTAGATTTAACAAATAGAAGTTTTGCAGAAGCATTTAACAGATGTAAAAAGTATTGTGATATTTCATGTGAAGTATTTAACAAAGGTTATGGCATTTATCTATATGGAAATTCTGGTGTAGGTAAAACTGTATTAACTGCTTGTATGGCAAACGAATTAATGGAAAAGGAATATTCAGTATTGTTTACTAACTTCTATGAAATTTTAAAATCAATAAGAAGTACATACAATTCTAAGTCAATTGAAACAGATGATAATGTTATCAATAGTATTGCAGATGTAGACTTCTTATTCATAGATGATTTAGGAACAGAAAGCCTATCTAAAAATAGTGGTGATAACTTTAGTCAAGATAAGATATTTGAAATCATTAACAAGAGATATAACAAAGAAAAGCCTACTATATTTAGCAGCAACTATTCCATTAAAGATTTAGTAGAAAGTAGAAACTTTATGGATAAGACAGTAGATAGGATCAATGAAATGGCAACAGCAGTAATAGGAATAAAAGGTGAAAGTTATAGAGTAAAAAAAGTGAGAAATGAGGAGGTGTTATTCTAATGACAGATAAAGAAATGTGGGAAGATGATTTAAAGTTTATTGAAATATTAAGAACCGAAAACGAAACATTGAAAAGTCAAAATGCTAATTGCAAAAAGATAATCAGTAAAGCATTAGACAAGATAAACAATATGTTTGAGGTTGGAGATGAATATAAGATTATAGATGATTTACTAGAATTAAGTGAAATATTAAAAGGAGGAGAAAATGAATAAAACAGAAATAAGAAAATTTAAATCATTATTAAGACAAGGTTCTTCGAGACATATGAATATAACACTCAACGATATATTTCAAAAAGAATTACTAAATATAATAAAAGATTATGAAAAATTACAAATAGAAAACCAAGAATTAAAGAAGCAACTTGAAGAATATCAATTGCAAAATATTGATTTAAGAGCAGATATTATGATACAAAAGATGGCTTTTCCTAACAAATTAATTAAAGATAAAACATTTTATGATTTATATAATATGCCTACTTATGAAGAACTATTAGTTCAACAAAAAGAGTTTATAAAGTATTTAGAAGATACAATACAGAAAGAACAGAAAAATTTGGATGACCTGTGTGATATATATAAGGTGCCAAAAGAAAACAATAGTACTTATAAATTTCTATGTAGTTTTGTACATAGAATAGAAGAAATATTATCAAAATATAAAGAAATAATAGGAGTGTTAAATGAAAAAGATATGTAGAACAATTAAATTAATGAAATATAAATGCTTTATGGATAAAGAAACAATAGATAAAATAGAAGGTTATGATTTTGTAGTCTGTTTTAGTGATTCTACATTTGAATATTGTGTATCTAAAAGCGAATTGGAAAGTTGCCTAAGAAGAGATCATATCAAAAGAATTAGGTACATATTTGATGTATCAGATAGAATTTCTATTGATAGAGATGTATTGATTGATACAAATAATATTTAGGAAGGAGGAATAATAAATGAATACAGGTGAATGTATAGTTTTAGGGTTATGTGTAGTAGTTGCTGGATTAGTAGCATTAACATACATTGCTGGTAAATATAATATGCTTGAAGATAAGAAAAATAAGAAGTAGGAGGTTATATGAAAGATTTTTTTAAAAAAATAATAGAATTAATGGATAATGATGAACATTTTTGTAATGTAGTTGCATTGATAGTATCCATAGGATTAATAGTTTTAATAACTATAATCAGTTTAATATTTAATTAGAGGGAGGAAAGATTATGGGATATACAGATAGTGATGTACAAGCAATAGTAGATACAAAAACAGAACAATTAAATAAAGAAATATCTCTATTAAAAGAAGAATATGAGGTATTAAAAGTAACAAGTGAGCAGATAGAGGAAGATCAGGCAAGAGAAATATATGAGTTGCAGCAGAAGATTACAAAAGCAATTGAATATATTAATAAACCGTGGGGATTAGCAGATCCCAAAGATGGAGAAAAAGGCCATCAATATAAAGCAGAATTATTAAATATTCTAAGGGAGGAATAATTTTATAGTAGTAGGTGATATATGGAACAAAGGAAATTAACTAAAAGTCAGGAGGAAATGGTTTTAAAAAATGAGTGCATTATTTATGATGTACTAAAGAAAATGAATTTATATAGACACCTAGAAGATTATTACGACATTGGAGCAATTGGATTAGTTAAAGGGGTAATAACTTTTGATGAAAGCAAAGGTTATGCAGTTTCAACATATTTATATAGTTGTGTTAAGAATGAATTGTTATTACATATAAGAAAAGAAAATAGTGTTAAAAATAAATCAAATAAAAACACATTATCATATGATTATGTTTACAATGATGATGATAAAGATGAATTAGAGTTTAGTAATTTTATTGAAGATGAAACTCAAAGAATAGAAGAAATATTAATAAAAAAGGAAAGATGCGAAGCACTTTTTAGAGAACTTGAAAAATTAAACGAAAAGGACAGATATATTATTAAAAAATATTTTGGTATAGATTGTGAAAAAGCAAAACAACATGAAATGTCAAAGATTTTAAATATCAAACAAGGTAGTGTATCAAGAAGAATAAAAAGGATTTTAGAAAAATTAAGAGAAAATTTAAGCGATTTTGAGTAAAAAAAATTTAATTTTAATATAATAGTAGTAGAAAGGAGGATAATATATAAAGTTTTTTGATTTTATGTATTATCTTTTTTTGTTCAAAATGCTTCAAATAGTAAAGGAGAGTGAAGAAGATGAATATAATTAAAATGATAGTACCAGAAAGCAAGTACAATATTAAGTGTCCTTATAGTATGACACCTACTAGAATAGTAGTACATAATACTGCAAATGATGCAACCGCTAGAAATGAAATAGCATATATGACAAATAATAATTATGAAACATCATTCCATTATGCAGCAGATGATAAGGAAATTGTGCAAGGACTTCCTGAAAATAGGAATGGTTGGCATGCTGGAGATGGACATGGTAAAGGTAATATGGAAGGTATAGCAATTGAAATTTGCTACTCTAAATCAGGTGGAGAAAGATTTATTAAAGCAGAACAAAATGCAGTTGATCTAATTGTTGATATTTTAAAGAGATACAATTGGAGAATTGACAAAGTAACAAAACACCAAGATTATTCAGGTAAATATTGTCCTCATAGAACATTAGATATGGGTTGGGATAGATTTATTAAAATGATTGAAAATAAATTAAATGCCTCAAATAGTAAAACTGAAAAGATTAATGTAAAATATCAAGTTTATGCTGGTGGCAAATGGTGGAGCGATATTGTTAATTACAACAATGTTAATTCAGATGGATATGCTGGAGTTTATGGTAAACCTATTAGTGGCTTTAGAGGTAATACAGTAGGAACAGTAGAAGCAGCAGGAAATCTAATCTATCAAGTTCATACTATCAATGGAAAGTGGTTAGGTATGATAACTGATAGGCAGATAGAAAAATCTAGTGGAGATGATTTTGCTGGTATTCTAGGAAAACCAATTGATGGTATTGCTATTAGGTCAACAAAAGGTACTGCTAGATATAGAGTTCATACTAAAAATGGTAAGTGGTTAGGCTGGATAACTAAGTGTGATACTAGTGATGCTATGTATGGTATGGCTGGTATTTATGGTAAAGAAATTGATGCTATTCAAATTGAAATAATTTAGAGTGATGAATTATGGCAGAAAAAGAACCTAAAAAAAGAGGAAGAAAAAGCAAAAGAGATTATCTTTTATCAAAGAAAGATGAAATAAAAAAACTTGCCAGTCAAGGTTATTCAGAGAAAGAAATCATTAAACATTTAGGAATTGCTCAATCAACATACTTCAAACATAAGAGCGAAATACTAGAATTATCGGAGTGTATCAAAGATGGCAGGGAGAAAGCAATTGAGGAACTAGAAAAGATAACTTATAAAACTGCTATGGGATATGAGTATAAAGAAGAAAAAATGATAATTCAATTAGATGAAGATGGCAATCCAGCAAAGAGAGTTAAAGAAGTATATACAAAATATCAACCACCAAATCCAGCACAACAACAATATTTGTTAAACAACTGGACTAAAGGTAAATATACTAAAGATCCTTTAGTGGCAAAGTTTAGAGAAGAAGAATTAAAACTAAAACAAGAAAGTGCAAAATATGATGAATGGTAAGTCATTTAGATAAGGGAGTGATTTATGAAAAGAATAGTGCCTAAAATAATAGGCTTAATGTTAATAATAATAATTTCAACAATGATAGGAGGAAAGATTATGTCAGAAAAATTATATGGATATTGTGGTAGCAAATGCAAACATGAAGTATATAGTAAGTCAGATGTTTATAGTAAGTCAGAGACTTATAGTAAATCAGAAGTATATAGTAAGTCAGATGTTTATAAAAAATCAGAGACTTATAGCAAAACAGAAATAGATGGAAAGTTTGCACTTGTAACTGGTACTGTAACTATGCCAGCAGGTCAGATTAAAGTAAGCACAGACAATATAACATTTCCATCAGGATTTACATCTTCAAATAGTGTAGTATCTTCAATTGGTTGGGGGCAAAATAATATACTTACATATGGATATTACCAAAATTCTGGTGAAGTTATGACTGGAGCAAGTGTAACTTATCGAAGTAGTTCATTTTATCTTACATTGCGACTTGGTAGTTCAAGCGAATCAGCAAGAACTTATGACTACAAAGTTTTATTAATGAAAACAAGTTAACAATTATACTTTACACGAAAAATGTCAATCCCCTACCCTATTTTTGGGTGGTAATTAATTTTCAAAAACAATTGATAAACCCTTATAAAATAAGGCTTTGCACGATAGAGTAGGGGAGCAATATACAAGTTTACACTGTAAACACAAAAGATTGAAGGTGATACTATCAGAAATATAGCAAATATAGATTTAATTAATAATACTTTAGGATATTCAAATGAAGGTAACTGTACAAATGAAATTCAAATCATTATTAGAACTGAATCAGTAAGCAATCCTTATTTGGAATTTACATTGCAAAATGGGACAACCAAAACAACAGATGTATTAGAAATAGTTGATGGAATTATAAAGTATAATCCTCCAATCTCTTATTTCTATACAAATGGAACTGTTAAATTGAAATTGAAATATGATGGAGGTAGCAGTAATTATGTAACCTTTTCAATTCCAAAAAACTTAATAAGTACAGATGATATTATTCTAAAGAAAGATAATGAAAATTATTTAGTTAGAAAATCTACTAATTATAAATATAACGATTTACCTATTGCTTCAACAACTTCACTAGGTGGAATAATTGTTGGAGATAATTTAACAATAGATAGCAATGGAAAACTAAATGCACAAAGTGGAGGCAGTGCTGCAACTATTCAAGTAGGAACAACTACTACTGGAGAGCCAGGAACAGATGCACAAGTAACAAATAGTGGAACATCAAGTGCAGCAGTTTTTGACTTTGTTATTCCCAGAGGAGCAAAAGGAGAAAAAGGTGAAACTGGTCCACAAGGAGAAACAGGACCGCAAGGAGAAAAAGGTGAACAAGGCGAGCAAGGTGAAAAGGGCGATCCTAATACACTTACAATTGGAACTGTAACATCAGGTGAAACAGCAAGTGCAACTATAACAGGGCAATCTCCAAATCAAGTATTAAATTTAACTTTACCTAAAGGTGATAAAGGCGAACAAGGAGAGCAAGGACCACAAGGTGAAATAGGACCACAAGGAGAACAGGGTATTCAAGGAGAAAAAGGAGATACTGGTGCTAGTGGACAAGATGGAATTACTCCTAACATTCAGGTAGGAACGACAACAACATTAGCAGCAGGAAGTCAAGCAACAGTAACACAAAGAGGGACGACAGCAAATCCTATATTTGATTTTGGTATTCCAAAAGGAATTGATGGAGGTGTAACAGATTATAATAATCTAACCAATAAACCAGTTATAAATCTATCAAGTGAAGATGCTTCTAATCCTATTGTTCTTTATAATCTTGATGAAGGTATTTACAAATTGTATGGATATATAAAGTATTATCCAACTTATGCTGGAACAACAGCAATAACAAGTCCAACATTAGCAACAGTAAGTAAAAGTTCAACAACCACTTATATTCAATTACTACAGCCTTATGGAAATGAGGTAACTGGATATGAAATAACAAGTGCTAGTTATGTTGAAAGAAAAATAAAATTGGATAGAGCAGATTTATTTAAAAACTTATTTAATAAAAATGATATTGTTAATGGTTGGTTAAGATATTCTGATAATGTTTTGATGGATGTAACAAGTACTACATTTATGACTTCAGGATATATAGAAGTTAAACCAAATACTCAATACACTCTTAATTTAGTTGATGCTACGAGTTTAAGTAGTGGAGGAATAATGCAGTATGACAGTAATTTCAATTGGATACAGCCAGGAATTTCAGAAACTCAAGTCGTAATGACATTTACAACAACTAGCACAACAAAATATGTAAGATTTGTTTTAAGAAATGATGCTAAAGATAGTATTCAAATGGAAGAAGATTCATCAGCAACAAAATATACACCATTTGCTGCTTATATAGTCGAGAGTGGTTCTAATCAATATGGGACTTGGACTAAATATAGTGATGGCACTATGATTTGTTCTTCTGCTATAAAAAGAGATATAACTTTTTCACAAAGTGGGAATGTTTATACAGGAACAACGAACGCCAAAGTATATTATCCACAAGAATTTACATCAATGCCTAGAGTTATAAGTAATACTGAATGGGATGTAGATTATTACTATTGTGCTGTTTATGGAATGATAAGAAATAAAATTTCAATTAACTCTATTACTTTTTTAAGAACTACTTCTCCTAGTGGTACTGTAGAAATACCTTTTATTTATACGGCAATAGGAAAATGGAAATAAGAAAGAGGTGAAAAAATGACAATAAATGTTTATTTGAATAATGATAGAACTTATGAATGCAATAATTTAATCATAGGAAAAACTTATGAAAATGAAGCAACTAAATTATGGTTTGTGTTAGATGAAGAAATGTATGATAAAGATTTCTACTTAGAATTTGAAAAAATAGATGGAACTAAATTTAGTACACCTAAATTAGAAATAAAAGAAGAAGTAGTAGAAGATGTTCTTGAAGGAGTAACAGGATTAACGCTTAAATATGTAGAATATGCTATTCCAAATTCTTTATTAGATATTGCTGGTGATCTTAAAGTAGAAGTAGTGTTAAGAAAAGATGGTACTGTATTTAAAACTTATACAATGAAATTTACAATATTAAATTCAATTAATGCTAGTGAAGATATGCCTAATCAATATCCTGATTTTATATCAGAAGCACAACAAGTACTTGATGAAACAAAAGAAGTACTAGGAGATGTAGAAAAAGCATTACCAGTTGGAGGTACAGCAGGACAAGTATTAACCAAATTAAGTGATGATGATTTTGATTGTAAATGGAGTAATGCAGGGCAAGGAGATATGATGAGTTCTGTATATGATACTAATCAAAATGGAATAGTAGATAATGCAGAAAAGGTTAATAATCACACAGTGGATAGTGATGTACCAAGCAATGCTAAATTTACAGATACAATTTATGATGATACTGAAATAAAAAAATTAATAGCAAATGTGAAAAATGAAATACCAACTAAAGTTAGTGAGTTAACTAATGATAGTGGTTATATAACAAGTTATACAGAAACTGATCCAACAGTGCCTAGTTATGTTAAAAATATCACAGAAGAAGATATAGCAAAATGGAATGCAGGTGGAGGTAGTGGTGGAACAAGTGATTACAATGATTTACTTAATAAACCATTTGTAAATATAACAGGTACACAAGAATCACCAATATACTTAAGAGCATTATCAACAGGAGCATATATATTAAATGGCAATTGTTCTCCTTATGATGGTTCAGAAGTGTATATGGGAGCAAATAATGCAGTAACTTTTGTTAATCATTTTGATGCAGTAACAGCAATTCAAATATTTTATCCACCTTACAATCAAGTTCAGTATTTTGAAATATATGATGATAACTATACTACAAATACAGTTTATTTAAATAATTTAACAACAAAAGAATATGTTGATGGATTAGTAGGATCAATTAATACTGAATTAGCAGCCTTAACAACAGTTAGTGAGGTGAGTGAATAATGGCTACAAGTGCAGACTATATAAATCAATTAAAAATAGATAAGCAAACACTTGTTAATAATCTAGTAGCAAAGGGAGTAACCGCAACAAATGATGAAACATTTACTTCATTAGTACCAAAGGTTGCTAATATACAAGGTGGTGGTACATATGCTCCTGAATATATTTCCTTTTATAAATTTAGTGGTACTGATATATCTGAAAATTTAGAAGGGCTAAATACAAGTAATATTACTAATATGTCTTATATGTTCAGTAGTTGTTCTAAATTAACAAGTATTGACATAAGCAATTTTGACACAAGTAATGTAACTAACATGAGTAACATGTTCAATGGTTGTTCTAGTCTGGTAACTCTAAATCTTGGCAATATTGACACAAGTAATGTAACTAACATGAATAGCATGTTTAGTAGTTGTACTAAAATTAAAAAAATACCGCAAATAAATACGAGCAATGTAACAAATATGTATGGTATGTTTAATAACTCAGCTTCAATTGAAAAAATACCTGAATTAGATGGAAGTAGAGTTATAACAGTTGAAAGGCTTATTAATATTCAAAACACAAAATTAACTGATTTTGGTGGTATTAAAAATTTAGGAAAAAATTATTCTATTACAATTTCACCACAATATACTAATTATACTTTAAATTTAAATATGTGTCCTAATTTAACAGAACAATCACTAATAAATGTCCTTACAAAATTATATGATATAGCAACAAAAGGTTGCCAAATTCAAAAAGTAAATTTAGGAAGTACTAATTTAGCAAAATTAACATCAGAAGAAGGACAAGCCGCACTAACACAAGCACAAAATTATGGCTGGACAGTAGTTTAGAAAGGAGGATGATGAAATATGTATGATATACCAGATGATGCAGTCTTATTAAAAGAGGGATTATATGTTCAATATATTCAAAGTGGAGAAAATACATTAATAAGACTTTTTGCAGCAGAGGGATATGCAATCTATTATGTGCATTCAACAGAAGAAGAAAGAACATACTCTTATAGAGCATATCTAGCAGTAAATGATAGCATAGATAACTATGATGTATGTATAGTAACACCTGATATGGAAGTTGTAGGAAAGCCTAACCAAGAAGAAGTAATTTAAGGAGGAAAATATGGGTGGAACAGTAACAGTAGAAAATACCTTAACAAGCACAAGTACGAATAATGCCTTAAGTGCTTATCAAGGTAAAGTACTTAATGAAAAAATAGGAACATTAGATACAAGAGTAACAACACTAGAAAATAATTCTAGTGAAAGTTCTCAATGTAATTGTGAGACAAAAATATGGACAGAACCAGTTGCTTAAAGAAAGAGGAGAGTGATAAATATGGCAACAACAACAGTTAATGGAATTACAATTAACAAAATTACAAAATCTCAATATGATGCGGAGGTGTTAGCAAATCACATAACAGCAGAGCAACAACAAAACGAAGTTTGGGTATTTACTGATGATCAATTTGTAAGTGCAAGTGAAAAGGAAACTTGGAATGGTAAAAGTAATTTTAGTGGAAATTACAATGACTTAACTAATAAGCCCACAATTCCAACAGTACCAACAAAATTAAGTTCATTTACTAATGATACAGGATTTATTACAAAGACAGTAAATAACTTAGATAATTATTATAAGAAAAGTGATACTTACACAAAAACAGAAGTTAATAATTTAATCAATGGTATTTCTACAATGAATGTATCAGTAGTAAGTTCATTGCCTACAACAGGAAGTACAACTACTATTTATCTAGTAGCAAAAAGCACAAGTACAACGCAAAATATTTATGATGAATATTTGTATGTTAATAATAAATGGGAAAAAGTTGGTGATACTCAAATTGATCTAAGCGGATATGCTTTAAGTTCAGATATTCCAACAAAAACAAGTGAATTAACAAATGATAGTAACTTTGTTACTGATAGTTCATATGTACATACAGATAATAATTTTACAAATACATATAAAACAAATATAGATAATAATACTAATTCTAGACATACACATTCTAATAAATCAGTATTAGATAATACAACTGCTTCTTATACAACTGCATTAAATACTAAACTAAATGGCATTGAAACAGGAGCAAAAGCAAATGTTATTGAAAGTGTAAAAGTAAATGGTACAGCATTAACACCATCTAATAAATCAGTTAATATAACAGTTCCAACAGCAGTAACAAAAATATGGGAGTAGTTTATGGGTGTAACAAAAGTAAATGGAGTTACTATTAATAAACTAACTCTTTCTAAATATAGAGAGTTAAAAAATAGTAACTCACTTTCAAAAAATGAGAGTTATGTTATTACTGACATAGACGAGCAATTACCAATATATAAAGCAAGTGAAGATACTTCTAATCCAATCATATTAAGAAATTTAAATACTGGTATCTATAAAATATATGGTTATTTTAAATATTATTCTTCTCAAAGTGGAATAAGTGGAGTAGATCCCTTTGCTTATGTAATTGTAGAGAAAGGAACATCTTACTCTTATGTAACTATTATTTCAAGTAATAGTTCTAAAAGGTACAAGATAACTAATAGTTCTTATGAAGATTTAGATGATAGTGGTTGGAAAAATGCTACATTAACTAGTAATTTCAATGCTTATAGCAATATTTCTTCAAATACACCTCAATATAGAAAAGTGGGAAATATAGTTGAAATAAGAGGAGTTGTATCACCAAAAAGTAATTTGAATGGTAGCACTACTGGTGTAACAATATTTACTTTGCCGACAGGCTATAGACCATCAAATGCGATTTTTGAAATATGTCAAGGTTCAGGAAAAAATGTTTGGCTACTTACAATTAATTCAAATGGTACAGTTCAATTTTCAAGATATGGAACAAATGCTAATGCAACAGCAAACACAAGTGCTTGGTTATGTTTTAATAAGACATTTACTATTTAAGGATTGATTAAATGAGATACTTTACAAAAGTACATGATTTTTATAAATCTAAAGAGTGGAAACAACTAAAACAAATTTTAATGAATGAAAGGTTAAATGAAAATGGTGAGTTGATTTGTGAACATTGTGGGAAACCAATTTTACATACTTACGATTGCATTCCTCACCATTTTCAAATTCCTTTGACTTTAGAAAATGTTAATGATCCAAGCATTTCATTAAATAAAGATAATCTTATGCTTGTACATTTTAGATGCCACAACCAACTAGAACATAGATTTTCTAGTTATGAGAAAAATGTATATTTAATAGTTGGTCCACCTTGCAGCGGTAAAACAACCTTTGTTAAAGAAACTGCTAATGGACAAGAAGATTTAGTATTAGATTTTGATGAAATATGGAAATCAATAAGCATAAATGATAAATATGTTAAGCCTAACAGATTAAAGCCAATAGCATTTGCAATGCGAGAATGTCTTATGGAACAAATTAAAATGAGAAATGGCAAGTGGATAAATGCTTACATAATATCCACAGAGCCATTTGTTATGAATAGAAAAAGACTATGTGATAATTTGGGAGTAACAGAAACAATCTTTATGGATACAACAAAAGAAGAATGTTTAAAGAGATTACATGAAAATCCACAAGGAAGAGACATAGAATTATATGAACAAATTATAAATGAATACTATGAAAACTTTCAAAGTGAAGAATTAATTTGATAAAAAAGT
>ULOS01046307.1_pt1 | contig 47478 bp, 39 predicted proteins | sample 1952701 | NCBI WGS metagenome assembly ULOS01 (sample SAMEA4835607, study PRJEB28245) | human gut metagenome | biome: gut microbiome; material: fecal sample | place: Denmark | collected 2008 | reverse complement strand
AAAGGATAATCATCTATTATCCTTTATCTTAATAATATAACTTTTCTATTTTATAATAACACAAAATGCTATTTTATTCTATACAAAATGTCAAAATGCAAATTTTTCGTGTCAAATTGCAAACTTTTCAGAGATATCCATCATTTCCAATCGACTTTTAAGGTATTCTCCGTCATAATTGATTTATCAATATACGGAGGATTTTTTATGTTTAATTTAGTTGATGAAAAGGACAAATACTTAGTTGTTTGTAAGTCCTTAAAAGGTTTAAGTGACCTAACTCTCAAGGCTTACAAAATTGATTTGAAACAGTTTTGCAATTTTATAAATCAGCGTGACTGTTTCGACAAGAATGAACTCAATTCATACATCAATATGCTGCACAATCGGTACAAGCCCAAGAGTGCCAAACGAAAGATTGCTTGTGTAAAAGCTTTTTATCGATATATGGAAATTGAGGATATTATTGATTTCAATCCATTCTATAAAATCATTTTAAAATACAAAGAGCCGTTAAAATTACCAAGAACTATACCATTAAATTGCATTCAGGATATACTCACTTACACATATAAACAACATTCTCTTGCTGACAGCAAATATCAAAAAGAAGTGACACTCCGAAACATTGTTGTTCTGGAACTGCTGTTTTCTACCGGAATGCGAGTATCTGAGGTTTCAAATATAAAAACATCTGCTATCAATTTAGGGGATAACACAATTCGCATCCTTGGCAAAGGTTCAAAAGAACGAATTATGTGTATAAGTAATGATTTAAGTAAAACGATAAGCAATTACCTGGTCAGCCGTTCGCAAAAGTCTGATTACCTGTTGATAAACAGGTTAGGCAATCGCTTATCTGAGCAGTCCATACGATATATGGTTAATGATTATGCAAATGCTGTTGGCGCACCATTGCACATTACTCCACATATGTTCAGACATACTTTCGCAACTGAGCTCCACAATGAAGATGTGGATATAAGATATATTCAGCAGTTTCTCGGACATAGTTCTATTGCCACAACACAAATATATACCCATATCAGCACAAGCAAAACCCGCGAAATATTAGAGTCGAAACATCCAAGAAATAAAATGAATTCATCCATAAATAAAATAGAATAATACACTTTTAATATAGATTTTATTCGCCGATTGTCAATGCAAAACTGCACATTTTTTCTACAAAAATGTATCATTTTTATATCTTGACACTAAAAATATCAAAAATTTTGTGTTTCATATATATAGTGTCGAAAATCGCAAAAGGTAACACAAAAAATTAAATATTTTTATAAAAATATTATATGTTGATAAAAAACAAAGGAGGTCTTAAATTGTCATCATATATTTATTTTACAGAAGAAGAGAGAGAACGAGCGAGAAATACAGATCTTGTAGAACTGCTCAAAAGTCAGGGTGAAACTCTGAAGAGATCAGGCAGTGAATATGAATGGCTTGACGGAACACAGAAGGTCACTATCAGAGGTAACCTATGGTTTCATCAATACGAAAGAGTCGGTGGTGATGCAGTAGGCTTTGTAAGAAAGTTCTATAACAAAGAATATTCTGAAGCTGTTCAGTTTCTTTTAGATGGAAAATGCGGTACTATCATAAGAGCCAAACCAAAAGAAATTGAACGAAAACCATTTGAAATGCCCAAAGCATATTGGAATATGAACAGAGTTAAAGATTATCTGTGCAATGTCAGAGGTATTGATGAGGAGGTTATTCAGGCATTTGCGGATAAGAAAATGATTTTTGAATCATTAGATTATCACAATGCGGTGTTCGTTGGTTTTGATAAAAACAGTGTTCCTCGTCATGCTAATAAGCGAGGAATACTCAAAGGAAGTACATTCAAGGGGAATGCAGAGGGTAGCCTTGATGAGTTTGCATTTCATTGGATTGGAACGAATAACAAACTATTTTTGTTTGAGGCTCCCATTGATATGCTCTCATATATATGTATGAATAAAGAAAATTGGAAAGAAAACAATTATGCAGCATCCTGTTCTGTTTCGGACAGGGTGCTTTTTCAATGTCTGAAAGATTATCCGAATATCAATGAAGTGTTCATAGGTTATGATAACGATTTTTATGGTCAGCGAGCTGCTAAAAGAACACAAAACAAATTGGATAATATGGATGGATACACAACAAAAATAATTGTTCCATCATATAAAGACTGGAATGAAGATTATTTAAATTCAGATGAAGATGGGAGTGAAATCAATTGGGTAATATAATGGCTTTGGTTGCAGTTGCAGTAGTTATGGTTTCAATACTAGGAGGTATAACCTTATTAACTCATGTCTACAGCCTGAACGGAATTAAAAACAAAACAGTTGGTGACGGTCAGCATGGTACTGCCCGTTGGGCAACTAAAAAAGAAATTGCAGACATATATGTTGAAGTGCCTTTCAATCCATCTGAATGGCGAAAAGGAAACTGTCTGCCTACAGAACAGGGTTTGGTTGTAGGTTGTAAAGGAACTAAGTTCGACACAACAGCACTTGTGGATACAGGAGATGTTCATGCACTTATGATTGGTGCTGCCGGTGTTGGTAAAACAGCTTATTGGATGTATCCGTGTATTGAATATGCTCTCGCATCAGGTATGTCTTTTTTATCAACCGATACCAAGGGAGATATTATGCGAAACTATGGTACGATTGCTCAAAAGTATTATGGCTACAATATATCAGTTATCGATCTGCGTAATCCCACCAAGAGTAACGGAAACAACCTTTTGCACCTTGTAAATAAATACATGGATATCTATCAGGAAACTCCTGAAATGCTTGTGTACAAGGCTAAAGCAGAAAAGTACGCAAAGATTATTGCCAAGACTATCATCCTTTCAGGAATGGATTCCGCCTCTTTCGGACAAAACGCATATTTCTATGATGCCGCTGAAGGTCTGCTGTCTGCAACAATACTACTTGTTGCTGAATTCTGTGAACCACAGGAAAGACACATTGTATCTGTGTTTAAAATCATTCAGGAACTGTTAGCTCCTGCAAAGGGTAAAGGCAGTAAAGGAAAGAATCAGTTTCAGACCTTAATGGAACTATTGCCCGATGAACACAAAGCGAAATGGTTTGCAGGGGCAGCTCTGAACACAGCAGAACAGAGTATGGCATCAGTTATGTCTACTGCATTATCAAGGCTCAATGCTTTTCTCGACTCAGAACTTGAGCAGATTTTGTGTTTTGATACAGAGATAGATGCGGAACGCTTTTGCAATGAAAAGTCTGCAATCTTCCTTGTAATGCCCGAAGAAAATCCGAACACATTCTTTATGATTTCTTTAATAATTCAGCAGTTATACAGAGAAATATTATCTGTTGCTGATGAGAACGGCGGCAAACTGAAAAACCGCTGTGTTTTCTTCTGCGATGAGTTTGGAACTTTGCCTAAGATAGAATCAGCAGAAATGATGTTCAGTGCCTCTCGTTCAAGACGATTACAGATTGTGCCGATAATACAATCCTTTGCACAGCTTGAAAAGAATTATGGTAAAGAAGGCAGTGAGATTATTATTGATAATACACAGCTCACGATATTCGGCGGCTTTGCTCCGAACAGCAGCTCGGCAGATATGTTATCAAAGGCACTTGGCAGCAGAACAGTCATGACAGGCTCGGTAAGCAGAAGCAAGAACGATCCGTCACAGTCACTGCAAATGATAGAAAGACCGTTAATGACACCTGATGAATTAAAATCTCTGCCAAAAGGCAACTTCATTGTTATGAAAACAGGATGTTATCCTATGCGTGTAAAACTTAAACTGTTTTTCAAATGGGGCATTGAATTTGAAGAACCATATGAAATGATTGAGCAAGGCAACCGAGAGGTTAAGTATGCCAACAAGAATGAATTGATAGATGAAATAATACGCAAATATCATCTCGAATGGATGGATCCTGCTGAGGAAAATGAAGATAACAACAACTCGTCATCAGGCGGACAAAATCATGTAAAAGCAGAACAGTCTGTTGAAAATGAAAAAACAGAAGCAAATTACGATGAAAGTCAACAGGAAGCCGAAGAACAGGATAAGTCTACTTCTATTAAAGTAGAACCACCATCAAGAAAAGAAGGTGAGTATGATAGGCAGACTTAATCATATTTATAAGGCTGATTTGTCGCACCGTGCTGTATCTGTTTATATCTATCTTTATGACCGTGCTAACAAGGAAGGCGAATGCTGGCCCTCTATTCCCACTATAGCTAAAGAATTAAAGTTCTCTGAATCTACAGTTCGGAGAGCTTTGAAAGATTTAAGAAAAGAAGGCTTTATCATTACTGAACAGAGATACAGAAAACATGGTGGCAAGAGCAGTCTGCTTTACAAATTGAAAATGCAATGAACAAAAAGAAAATCCTTCCGCCAAGAGAGTATTATGCTCAACTGGTGGAAGGTGGCTCCTGTCATCAGGATAGGTGTAGTGAAGTACCCATCTTAATATATACAACAGAAAGAATATATACTTGATTTAATATACGCAAAGATAACCTCTATGAAATTTACTGATTTATAATATGAATATGTTGGGAAATATCAAGTAATTTTAGTAAGATAAAGGTCGGTGCTACTGTTTACGGATATGCTTCTAATCCCTACGGTCATGTTGGTATCTATATCGGAAACGGTATGGTTGCTCACAATATCGGTGAAATAAAAATACAAAGCCTTGAAAGTTGGATTAAAACTTACAAAGGCTTTGCTTGGGGTTGGGAGAATGATATACAACTCGACTAAAATGGCAGTAGGGCTTTTGTCCCTACTGCCTAAATTTGTGGAAACGAAGGAAAGTGCTTACTTGTTTCTATATTTTTAATTAGTTTAGATTATTCAATACGCTGTAATAAAATATAGTTGCATTTGATTTACCAATACTTTTTGTAACAATCACTACAGATAATTTTGCCATCAGGTGCCTTAAAGCCCTGACACCAAGCATTGCAAATAGCACATCTTGTTTCACCGTTGTAATTTAACTGCAAAAACCTGTAATATCTTAACATTTTGTATCTCCTTTTTTGTTATTTTAAGTATTAAAACAGTATAAATAAACATCCTTAAGAGATATATTACCTTTAACGAGGATATAACTGTAACGAGGTTTATCTGTTACGATTCTCAAAGAAATTCCGTTTTGGTCATGTATGATGTTGCCAAGACCGACATTGCTCTGAAGCGCAAGCAGTTCTTCTTGATTTCAAGCACTTTAACACTAATATAATCATTTCATCTGATTGGCTTAATCATCACATTCTATTCTTTTAATTTGAACATAATTAGATAGTTTTTTTAAGAGCTTTTCATCCAATTCTGCATCAGCAATAAGATATCCGTGCATACCACTGGTTACAGCAACTGTTTTTATACCGGGAAAAATCAAATATGAATCGATTATTTCACGCGCAATCAAAGTGAATATTTGTTTTAATGTTTTATTTTCGAAAACTTGAACAAGTTTACCATTATTACATTTTATAAAATCTGTATCAATAGAAATATCAGCACTTTTTAAAAAAGGATAATTTTTTTCAATATCCGTAATAGTATTGAAAAAAATATATGTTTTTCCGGTTGATGATAAAAGGCTAAGCATTTCTTTGAAAGAGTTTTCATATTTGTAATAGTCGTCGGAAGAAATATTATTATCAAGAAATTTTTGAAAATAAACCTCTTCATAATCTTCTTCTTTGGAATATTTCTCAACCTCAAAAAAATATAAAAAACGAGCAGAATTATAAATGTTTTTTATATACGCACATTCAATAGGTGATTGAGCCTTAAGATAATCCATAGAATAAATATATGATTCTACTTCCTTTATATCTATAAGCATATTTGTTTCTAATTTATCCCAGATGTTTTTATCCTGCCAATACACTTCCATCAGCTCCCAATGATGCTATTCTTTTTCCGGACTTATTAAATAATTTCCAAACTCTACCACCATGATTTGCAGTATCTTTAGAAATTTTCCAACCATTACTGCTTTTCCAAGCAGTTTCCCCTTTGACTTTCTTATTAAATTTGGTCAAATCAACTTTACCATCTTTTTTTAAAGAATTAGGAATTTTCTCTAATATCTTTTTTATTTTAGAGTCATTATTAGGCTTTTTAGGGCTGTTAGATGAACTGCCGCCTGAAGAATTATTATTTATTGCATCAGTTACAATTTTTATTAATAGGTATACAAGTAATACACCTGAAATAAATAAAGCACCATAAAAAACAATTTCAGGTAAAACATAATTCACAAAATAGTAGAAAAAAGCACTACCTGCTAAAGCAGCGCTAAAGCCACTATTGTCACTATTATCTATAGGGTTGTTATAACAATATACAAAAAGATTTATTCCTGTAATAGTATCCTTGTGAATTATAGCATATAGGAATGAATCAGAATTAATAAACCTACAAATGCTTGGGTCATAGTAACGTGACTGAAGATAGTAATAGCTTGTTTCATTGTCATAGTAATAACCACGATAGCGGAGGGGATTGATATTTGCAATATCATTGTCTGATGTACTTAATGTATTACCCCATTCATCATAGGAATATTGTGCAAGTTCATTGCCCTGAGTATCTGTAATTCCAATAACATCGCCCATTTGATTGGTGATGTAGAAATACTGCGTTCCGTTTAGCAGGAAACCGAGAGGGGAACCATTAGTATCATACTGGAAATAAAGGGTATCTGTTCCGTCTGTTTGAGATAGAATAACACCGTCTTTGGTGTTGTAATAAGTTGTTCTGCCATTGACAGTCTTTGATGTTCTGATACCATTTTCATCGTAGGTATAAGAGTAAGTATTATCATCATCTGTAATTGAGGCAAGGTTTCTGCCACTTGACCAAGTAAATGATTTGTTACCATAAGTGAGCACATTACCGTTTGAATCATAGGTTAATGATGTACCATTTACAGATGTGAGTTTATCATCCCAGCCATCATTTGAATAGGCAAATGTTGTGCTTGCTCCGTTAACAGTTTTGTTTGTGATGTTGCCACGATTATCATATGCATAAGAAGCAGAATAATTTGTACCGTTTACAGCAGTTAATTGGCTGTTGACATCATAAGTATAATTAAATGTTTTGCCGCTATATGATGTTGATGTAATTCTGTTTTTAGTGTCATAAGTATTTGTTACAGATCTTGAATTACCATAATCTTTCTTGGTAATATTGCCATTATCATCATAAATGTAACCTGCATTTAATACACTTGCATTGTTGTATTTAACAGTATCCGAAGTAATAGTATTATCATTTTCAGTATAACTATATTCAACCGTGTTATTGTCTGTGGCATAAGATACAGATTTATCCTTAATAACTGATGAATATGTTGTGCCAAAATGTGTTTCGGTTACATCTGTTCTTGCTTCAATACCGTTGTCCTCGTCAGCTTCGGTTTTTGATTCTGTATATGACTGAACAAGGGTGTTATCCGATGTTTTGTAAACTTCAACATTATCACCATCATAAACGGATTTCAATCCCGTATCGGTATTGACTTTTTCAGTAAGCTCATTATCAGCATTGTATGAATATGTTACATAAGCGGATGCATCATTGTTATGATACTGCCGTACAAGATTATTGTTATCGTCATATTCATAACGGATTGACTGACCGTTTGCATAAACTTCACTTGTTAAGTTATAATCCTCATCATAATTATATGATAAAGTATTCACACCGTCAACATAAACTTTTGTAAGATTTCCTTTGATGTTGTAATCATATTCATATATATCAAAGGTCTCTTTTTTCTTTTCGCCTGTTTCGTAATACTCATAATCTGTTACAACATCAAGGCGGTTAATCTCACGGTCGAGATTGCCTGTTGTTTCGTTATATACATATCTGTGACCGACATTAGCATCTGAATATGTATTAGCGTTTGGTAAACCGTCTTTTGAACTGTCATAATCTTCAGGAGCGATTTCCTGAATCGTTCTGCCCTGATTATCATAAAGAGTACGGGTGGTTTCGCCGTTTTGTGTTACACGAAGTGTTCTGCCTGCCTTATCATAAACATATGTCGCAGAGTCGCCCTCACTTTGAGTGGTGAGGAGATTTCCCATATCGTCATACGTATATGTGGTAACGGTAGTTTTTGTTTTATCATTTTCAACTGTAACATTTGTTTCCTTAGTTACATTACCTCTGCTGTCATACTCGTATGCTACAGAACCGCCTTTTGAATAAACCTCACTTATTACTCTGCCTTTGCTGTCATAAGTATATGTGGTAGTATCAAAGCAGGTCAAGCTTGAATCATAAAGCTCAGGTGCTTCGCCTTTGTAATCTTTTTTTAGTGTTGCACTAATGAGATTATTGCCTTTACTGTCATAAGTATAATATTTATAATCATTTCCTGTCTGTTCTCTGATAACTCTTTTATTTGAATCATAGGTATAATAGGTGTTATTCTTTTCATTGCCGGTTACATAAGATACAATATTACCCTTTGAATCATAAGTATAGGTAGTAGTTTCGTCGCCTGATTTTTCAGTCTTAACCCTGTAATGATTATCGTATGTATATTCTGTTTTAGTGCCTGATTCGTCAGTATATTCAATGGTCTTAAATGCATCATTATACACTGTCTTGGTTGTTTTACCGCTTGATGTAAGAGTAGTATAATTCATACTGCTGTCGTTATAGGTGTATTTTATCCAAGAACCGTTTCTGTATGTAATTTGCTTTAATCTACCGTTTGAATAATACTCGATTTTGTTATCATTGCTTTTAACAAGAGTGAAATCGGTTGTATTGTTAGTATATTCGTATTTGCCTAAGATTACGCCTGCCTGGTCTTTAACCTCAATATATTTGCCTTGCTTAGTTGTATACTTGAGTTTGTTACCGTTAGGGTCTGTAATTTCTTTTTGGCTGTAATACTTAACATTACTTCCGTCAGGTGCATTAATTGCCTGATAATCCGACAAACTGAATTTTCTTCCGCTTGCGTCGGAAATAGAAATTTCCTCGCTGTTTGTAGTTCTGTTAAGATTAAGTTTATTGCCGTTGTTATCCTCAATGGCACTGAGGTATGCAACGCTGTTTACACTTTTAATTGCAAAATAGTATTTATATGTTCCGTCATCAAAAACATAATTGCTGCTTGTTTTAGTTAAGGTTTTACCTGTAAGTTCATCAACATAAGTGTTTGCGTCTTTACGAATCATAGGGTACTTTGAACCATCCGGGATAGTAACCTCAAGCCTGCTGTTTGTAACAAGGACTTTACTGTGGATTGATTCAAACCAATTTTTATCGGCGCTGTTATATATTCTTGTATAGCCGAAATCAATTCCGTTATATGAAAATGAAAAATCAGTATTTGTTTCAGTATACACGCCGAGAGCTTCTTTTGTGTTTGAGAAATTCATATATGTGGCTTTCCCAGCTGTGCCGATACGGGCATAAACTTTTGTGGTTTTGTGAGCCGGAATTGCAAAAGGAACAGAGTAATCTTTCCAAGTTCCGTTATCACCGATTTTATACTGTAACTTGGTTTTATCGGTATAGTTTATTCTGTAAATACCAACAAGTTCACCGTGCCTGTAAAATACAGGTACAGGGGATAAAGATGTCGCAGCAAATGCTTCTTTAACATCAATCCAATCAGAAAGAGGAATATTTGCAAATGTCATTGTTACGAATGTACCGAATGCCATAATGATTGACAAAAAGGTACACATTACTTTTTTCCATAGTTTAGTTTTATATGTATTTTCCATTTCATTTCCTTTCTTTTAGAGAATTTTTAACAGTAATCAATAGTGAGAAATCCTATATTATTTTGAAAGTACAAACATATGCAAATGTTAGATATTCCATAAGAAAGTTCCCAATGCTTTTTGTTTTGCCTTTCATAACAAATTATGCTTTCATCGGTATTGTTTTTTATAATTTGTTCTACACTTTTGAGAAAATCATTTGATTCATTTGCTGATAATCTTTCAGTCTGATACTGAACGGAATTTAATTTGTTGTGTGAAAATATATAACTTTCATATACACTTGTGTCAAATAAAACCTTTGAATATGTTAGTGAGATGCTATGCTTACTTGGTTTATCAACTTTATCAGGCTTGCCGACTTTGATAATAATATCGAATACACTATCCTCAAAGTATAATCCTGTTTCAGTAATAATCTCACATTTTTTGTCGTAAATATCATTTGACTTCGTTTTGCTTTGAGAAGAAAAAGATTTTCTCATGTATATATCGACCTCCTTTTTGCAATAGTAATTGGTTAATTGATAATTCAAATTTTAGAATAGATTTTCGGTCAATGAAGAATCACCCATTTTATATGCGGCACCTTCAATTTCGCTGTTAGCGAATTTTAAGTAGTAGCAATCATCTTCTCCCATATAAATTGTACCGAAAACACCTTCAGTATTATCGTCGTATACTGCTATAAGTTCGGCAAAAGATGTCTTCATTTTTACATCGGGAACAGTTGCATTCTTTTCTGCATCCAATATTTCATTTATGTCATCTTCGTCAAAATTAACATCCATTTTAAAACCACTGTAATTTACATAAAATTTTACAATCTTTTTTTCAGTATCTTCACTTGGCTTTGTTGATGTTTCTGTAACTGCATCAGTTTTTTGTTCTGATACAATTTGACTATTGTTTTTTGATGATATCTTATTTTCAGATGATGTATTATTACTGCAGGAAGCTAAAGCAAATGAAATAATAATACACATAATGATTAATAATACTTTTTTCAAAATCCTTCTCGTTTCAATATATTTTTTAATACCACTTATCAATCCAGCCGTCTTTATCAGTAACAACCTTTGTAGTTGGTGCAGTGGTTTGGGCTGTTTCTTTTTCGGTTGGTTTGGTTTTATTTTTCCTTGTTGTAGTTGTATTTTTATTAGTTGATGTTTTAAATTCAATCTCATTATCAGCAAGATTTGTTGTTGAACCTGCTTGTTGCTTATCTGCCGTACTGCTCTTGCTTTCTTTTGATGATGTTGTGTTTTCAGTAGTAGTTAGAATGGTAGTATGCTCTTTAGTAACATATTCACCATTCTTTTTTGTGACCGCTTTGCCGTTATCATCTGTTACAATTTCAGCAAATACAGATGTGCTTTCATTTTCTGTCACAGGCTCATAATAATGCGTTGTGCCTTGCTCATCTGTAACAGCAGTAGTGGAAATATTTTCACTACTGCTGTTTGCAGAACACGAAACAAAAATACTGACTATAACAACGATTATTGAAATAATAAGTAACTGCTTTTTCATAATTATGCCCACGGTACAGGAATGTTGGTGTCAGGTTCTTTATCAATATCACCGCCTGAACTTGTGGTGATAACATCAACTGTTTTGAATTCTTCAATATCTGCCTGCGGCTTGGTATATAATTCTTTCATCATTATGCCTCCTTAAGTAGCTGTTTAACTTCATTCTTTGTGTTTTGATCAATTTCTTCATCTGCAACTACTGCATTTGCTACTTGTTCAAAACTTCTTGTTGTAACAGGTGAATAGAAGTACATTCCGTCAATACAAACATAGGCTCTTGCAGTGATTTCGTTATTGTAATGATCCTTTGTTATTCCTGTAAATACTGCATTATATGTTGAAACAGTTCCTTCAACATTTCTTTTATTTGCAGATTTTACAAAAACATTGTTTCTGTTTGCTCTTAAATAATAATTTTTTTGAAAATCGTTTTTGTTTTCATATGAATCAAAGGTATAAACAAAGCCGTAATCAATACTTTCTGCGTATTTTTTGAAATCAAAGGCTATGTTATTTTCATCAAATTCAAAACCAAAACGCAAGCCATTATCTCTTGTTCGTATTTGTCCGCCTTTGCTTTGAGCAAATTTATCACTTTCAACACGAATGAATCTATCTGTATAGCCATCCCTATCGGCTTCGTTAAGTCCCGGTGTGTACTCGGGACTTATAAAGGTATATTTATAGTCCTTGTAATCATCAAGGAAATCAACTCCTGTCAGTTTATCACTGCAATAGATTGTTGTGTTATTTGGAATAGATAGTGTTATATAAGTTGCCTTTGGTGCAAAAATCATATTTAGATTACTGCAACCGTTAAAGCGTCCGCTTAAGTCTTGCGCATTTGGAACATAAAGCACTTTAAGATTTTTACAGTTATTAAATGCATTGCTTCCAATTGATTTTGCTTTATTAAGTACAATTTCTTCAGCTGTGCAGCCGTCAAATGCATTATCATCTGCTCTTGTGCAATTAGGAAGATGTATTGTGCTGAAATATGTTCCTGCTAATCCTTTTTCGGCAACCCAATCAACTGATGAAAAATCAGGTTGTTTTGGTAATGATTTACAGCCGTAAAGAGCCTCACTGCCAATTTCTTTTACGTTTGATAAATCAATATTTGAAAGTGTATTACAGCCATAAAGTGATTGCTTTCCAATATATCTTAATTCAGGAAATTTAATGTTAGATAACTTTTCGCATTCATAAAAACTGCACTCATTTATATTTTCAACATTATTTCCTTCTATTGAACTTAATTCAGTGCCATAGAAAGCATATTTTTCAATATCTGTTACCGAATCAGGTAATTTAATACTGTTGATATTTTGATTCCAAAAGCACTTTTGGCTGATTGATGTTGGTTGAATTCCATTTATATTATCAGGAACAACTAAATCTGTATCACTGCCAAGATAATTCAATATTGAACCGTTTCTGTCAACAATGTATTCAGGTTCATTATTTTTCAGAATATAGTAATCAAGTGAAGTGAATTTACTGTGCATAGATGTACCTGCTCTTGCAAAAGTTGCTGCAATAATTCTTGTTGAATTTGTAACTGCAATAGGCTCAGTATACTTTGTACCTCTTTCTTTTGTCGGAAGAGTGCCGTCGGTTGTGTAGTAAATATCAACAAGAGTATTAGCACATTTTAATTCAACACTTATATCATCACGATAAACTCCACTCTGATAATTTGTTGTTACATCTTTACATCTTGAGCCGTTTATGATATTTGAAAAATTAACCATACCAGCACCATAAAGATTGAAACAGCCACTTTTCTTAAATGGCATTGCCGTGTCAATGAGTTCCTGTTTAACTTGCTGAGGTGTGTATTTTCTGTTTTCCATAAGTACATAAGCGGCGGCCGCAGATACGAATGGTGTAGCAAGGGATGTGCCAAGAGAAAAGGTATAAGCATTTTCTTTTGACATATCTGCTGTGTAGATATATTCACCGGGTGCAGAAATATCAACTACTTGACCATAATTTGTAAAAGAGCAAGGTTTATTATAATAATCAAATGCTGCTACTGTTATAGCACTTTCGCACTTCCCGGGTGCTTTAATTACTTCACGATTATCATTTCCGGCAGCCGCAACTACAGTTATTCCTTGATTAACAAGTTCATCTATTACAGATTCAATAATAACACCGGTTTCTACTCCAAGTGAAAAATTGACAATATCAGGTTTATTATTTAATTCCTCTATATAACTGCAAGCTGCAACAATGGTTGATGAACTGCCATATCCTTTGTTATCCATAACTTTATATGCAGATATCTTAACATTGCTTGGAGTGCTGTTTGCAATAACACCCGCAACTTTTGTTCCGTGTCCATAATCATCTATTTCATTATTTGCTTCACCTGAGGCACTGGAATTAAATTTTGTACGAGTAATTCTGTTTTTAAATAATTCGTGATTATAATTGATACCACTATCAACAACAGCAATATTTATGGTAGGCTTTGCTTTTAATTTATAGTAATCAAGAGCCGAATCTGAATCAACTCTATCATACGACCAATTATCTCCCCATTCCTGATGGTTAGCTGAATCTGTGCAGTTTGCCACTGAGTCATAAGAAACAATATATCCTGAATTCTCATAATTATGAAGTGCCTTTTCAGCATTTTCTTCATCAGCATACTGCAAAAAAACATAGCCGAAGCCATAGACACTATCGATAGCATCATATTCTTCAATTTTATCATCGGACTTAACTATCAATCTTGTATTGATAACACCCTCTTTTGTGACGGTATCATCATACTCTGAACACATTTCTGATATTTCCTTTCCTATTGTAAGTGCATTATTTTGCTTTATTTCTGCCGCAATTACACTTTGACAGGGATATATCATAGATGTAAACATTGTTAATGTAAGCATTATGCTAATGAATTTTTTCATAATATTATTACCACTTTCTAACTGATACAGATATGCCTTCGGGCATATCTGTATCATAAATTTTAATCAATAGATTCTGAAACCTTATATGGTGTATTCGTTTCATCAACAGAATACTTTGTTACAGAAGATGTGCTCTTATTAATTGCTGACTGAATATAATTAAATCCATATCCGTTATCAACAACATCTTTCTGTTTATTAAGTGTTTCATCCCAATAGGATTTAGCATCAGCATCTAAGGTTGTTCTTAAACCAAGACTGAGGGCATCTAATCCTGTTGAAATTTCACCGAAGTATTTTGCTGTTGAACGATTTTCTTTAATCAGGTTATTTGTGCTGTTTACTAATTGAGGTACAAAGGAATCGCTTATAACCTGATCAGGCGCATTAAATCCTGTTTTGGTAATGTTATTTACAGGATCATTACCGCAATAGTTGAAAAGATTTGCATTGTACACGCTACTCATATCTTCAGTTAATGTCATAGGATCGCTGGCATTGATAAATCTGCCCCAAGCCGGCGAATAATATCGTTTCTTTCCATAATATAAACCTGTTTCGATATCATAAATATATCCTTTGAAACCTTGTTCAACACTTACAAATATTCCACTTAAATACATTGCTATAACAATGGCACAGGCGAATGCCGAAATTAAATCAATCCACCATGTTCCTGTTTGCTGGCCTTTATATTGATTTAATATGTCTTGGACAAATGTGCCCATATAATTTGGCGTCATATTTCCATAAGCATCATAGGACATAGAAATAATTACTTTTTCACTTGGATCATATATTTCAGTAATATTGCCTTGACCATCTTTTACAAAAGTGTAATTTGCAGACTGATCCCAATCTAACTTTTTTATTGCATCGTTGATTTCTATTGAAGTATTTTTATCAGAAGGTTCACCCTCATTTGCAACAACACAAACACCAACTATATCATTGTTGCTGTAGATTACCTTGACAGTTTTATCATAATAAAGTATTTTATTTTTTTGCTCATTGGTAGATGTTTGTGCTTCATCTTCAGGCGGATCACCATAGAATTTTGCTCTGTAACCGGTGATAATATCACCATCCCAAATATATTCTATTTTTGATGTAGGCACAGTATCATGTTTGCTTTCATAATAGGTTTTAGAAGTTCTTTTTCCGTCACCATCATATGTATATTTATAAATGTCGTTGCCTTTACTGAAAGAGGTTAATAAATCACCATTCCAAGTCATTGTACCTGAAATAGAGGAATAATCCATACCACTTCCTGCATAATCTAACGGATTTCCTGCTTTATCATAAGTAATTGTTTTACCATCATATCCTGTTAGATAATCAGTCATGCCGTTTGATTTATATGTCAGATTTGTGGTTGTTCCATTTGATTTTGGATTAAAAGACAATTTATCAGTACTGTAATCATATGAGTAATCACTGCTGGTTAGATATTTATAATTAACTTTTTTAGATATATTTCCGCCTTCGTTAAAATAATATCTGATTGCGGTATTATTTTCAAAATTAACCTCTAATGAAATCTGACCACCTTCGTCATATTGATAATACCTTGCTAAATCACCTTCATTATGTGTATAAGAGGTTTTGTTAGCTGGAGCAAGAGCAATATTATTTTTTGATTTTTTGAATATTGATGTTACTCTGCCAACATTGTCATATCTGTAATACCATTCTGCTGATATACGAGTATCATCATATTTTTCAGTCAATGACTTTTGATTCCTTTTTGCCAGCTCTGTTTTATAGTGAGAGACCAAAGTAGTTTGACGTTTATCATGACCTTCAACATATTCAGTGAGTGATGTTAGCTGATAATGAGTATTTTTATCATAATCACCTTTATTTACTATCGATGTATTCATTGTTCTGCCAAATGTGTCTAAAACAGTTTCGGCTTTTACAATTGGACCTGAAAGAGAACCTGTATATGAATCCTTTATAGTAGTTGTTGTTTTATCTCTTGATTCAGATGAAGATTGTGAGTATGAAAACGATGTGCCAAAGAGATTTATTCTGCTGCCTGTATTAGAATAAATTGTTGAGTCGTTTTTCTTTACCGTAGAGCCTTTGCTTGTATAGGTTGTAACTGTATTTGAAACCTCATCAGTCATCTCTTTAACAGAGCCGTCACTGTTATATTTATATGAGTAAACATAGGTTTCTTTTTCATCACCTGACTTACCATTATCATAGATAGTCTTTGTTATATTGTCTCCATCATATTCATAGACAATGCTTGCACCGTTACCAAAAATCACTTTGCCAACATTATCAAGATTATATTCATATGATATGGAGTAATCAATATTGGAATTATCTTCAGCAGATTCCTTTACAATTACATTTTCAATCTTGCCATTTGGGTTATATGTATACTCATAAAGACAACCATTATGATAAACAGATGAAATTCTGTCATTATCATCATAGGTATATTCAACAGTCTGATTAACAGTTTCACCTTCAGCAGTAGTTATTGCCTGCTGAACAGTAGTTAAAGCACCTATGCCACTGTAAGTATACTGTGTATTTTTTGAAGAATCCGTATTTTTACCCTTTGATGTGAGTAAACCGCTGCCGCAATCATAATTATAATAGGTTACCTTACCGGCTTCTTCAACTGAGGTTTTATAATGCGTATTCTCATCATATTCGTAATGTTTTCCAAGAGTTTTGTTGTCACTACTTCTCTTTTTGATAATATCTGTAATCTGACCATAATCATTTCTGATAATTTCATATTTAGGAATTGGGTTTTCAGGAACAGGTTCAGTATTATCAGGTGTTGTAAGATACATTGAAAGATCATCAAAATAGCACTCACCGGGCATATTTAAACTGTTAATTTCGATTTTTACCTGAGAAATAGTTTTTGGTATTTCTATTACACACTTTGAAGTTTGCCAGTCACCAACAATGTTGTAATCAAAATATGTTTCTCCGACAAGTGTTCCGCTTGCAGCACCGTAAACTCTTACAGAATAATACCTGTTTTTATTAGCGTTCTTATTGTTTGTCTTGAAGGGCAGACCTTGTGAACAATAAGCAGAACAGGCAAGAACATATGATTCTCCGGGAGTAACTTTGACTGTTTGTGTAACCTTACCTTTTTTGTTGTCAGCAATAAACGATATCGCACCATTATTTGAACTGCCATTTACTTTTAACGGTGCTTCATTTGTAATAGATGCACCCTCTGTCAGTGCCCAAGTATTGTTGTTTTCAAAATCACCATTGGAGATTATATTTTTTGAAGAAGCATCTTCATAAATTAAATGCTGTAACTTACCATTTGTATAATTTAAATAATACTCCTGACCGTCATAGTTTTGATAATGAATAAGATTTGAATCTTGATCATAATGCATTATTTTTTCAGATTTATTTAATATGTCTGAAAAAACACGATTATATGTATTGTCCATAGGTGAATTGATTTCCACTTCATTAGAAACAACACCATTTGTTTTCAAAGTGTACTTAGAAAGAACATTTGATTTAGCAGTGCCATTTTTGTAATTTAATGTTAAATCTATTCCAGCACTGTTAGAAGAACTATTTTCATATGCAGTAACATTGAGAATTCTGCCGTTTTCATCATAAGAATATGATACATAGTAGCCGTCAGGATAAGTCACTTTATTCAACCTGTGATTTTCATCATAAGAATACTGAACAGCAATGTTCTTGCCATTTACTTTTGCAGGCTGTTCTGTACCATTAGCAATATAATAAACGGTGATTGAAGTTAATAAACCATTCTCATAATTGTATCTGTATTTTCTATTAGAGCCATCAGTAATATATGAAATATTTTCTCCGTCATAGGTGATTTCAACTTTATTTACATATTGCTTTTTATTTTCATCCTTACCTTCTGTGAAAACATATTCGATTTTTGTAACATAACCATTTGAACCGATTTTTGAAAAATGATATTTCGTATTATCTTTTTCACTTTTTATTTCTATTCTGTCATAATCAGTTCTATTATTAGCAGAAGTTAAAATATATTTATCACCAGAACTATTTGAACCCACAAAATTATTACCACTACTGTTTACAAAATATATATATTCTCCTTCACAGTTTTTCCAATAGTATTCTCCGTTTTCATATTGAAGAATGCTATAATAGTTTGTACGTGTGTTAATACCATCAGACGGATTATTGTCAATTGCCGCAGGATTGATTATTGTTTGAACATTAACCTGTGCGAGCTCGTCATATACACTTAAATCATTTCTGACAATCAGCGGAGAACATGTGTAATCATTAACATATAATGTTCCAGCTCTGTCCAAATCTACAGTTTCAGATTCAATGGTTTTGTCAACATCACCGATTTCACGATAATATATTCCCAAAACGATTGAATTAATTTCAATATATGTATTCTCTGATAACGGTTCAAGGGCCAATCCTTTGTTTTCATATAGCCCTAAGGAACTATAGTGTGCATATGATGTTATATCTATTTTACACTCATCAATTGTATCTGATGAAGCCATTTGCCTATCAATAATAACATCATCAATTGTACTTAAAGGAACATTTTGAATGTGATTTAATTCATTTTTCAATCTATATACATTAATAGTATTTGATGTATCGGCATTACCATTTGTCTCAACAGTTCCCGTTGAGATATTTAATGTAGCATTATTAATGAATACCTGCTTATCTGTAATAATGCTGGGTTTAACATAAATACAACTATCAATTCCGTTTACTGTTTTATTTGAACCGGCAATTTTCATTGGATTTGTATCTACACCATTTGTATACATAGTTAAAGTTTCGCTTTCATAAAAACCTGTTTCGGCAGGATTTGAAACCGAATGTGCAGCAATTTCACTTACTGCATTTTCTGCATCTGCAACAGTATCAATGTTATTATCAATTTCTGATATTTCCTTCCATTGACCATTAACATTGTTGTGAATAGGAACAGCGGCTGATACTTGATAATATCCGCCATCTTCGGTCAAGTATGTTTTAGAATTTTCCGTACGCTTACTTTCAATTTCATACTCGACTGAAACTTCGTCAGCAGAAAATTCATAATCATTTTTGAACTCTTCCATTGCATAGGTAGTAGAAGGTATTACTGTTATTGCCATTACCATTGCAAGAAAAAGTGAAATAGATTTTTTAAAAGTCTTTTTCATAATATTCTCCTAACTTTATAGTTTTATTAATTTAATTAAATATAAGGATTTCTTTTGTGCATCATCTCCCAAAACTTTATTGTCAAAATATTTATATAATATGAACCACTTTATATATAACATATATTAAAATTTTATAAAATGCTTTTGACCTAATTGCACAGATTCAGGGAATAATCGCACAAAAAAACTGAGCAATCACTGTTGCTCAGTTTTTTTCTTAAATATAATTGTTGTTATAAATTCGTTACTCTCCTTATCATAATTCCACGAATAGGTTCCATTATTATTTTTAACAATTTTCTTAATACTTCGTGTCCCATATCCGTGCATTTCAGAATTGCTTTTGGTTGATTTCAATACTTTATTATTAAAATCAGGATTATAGTTACAGCTATTAATACAAGTTAATACGTCAAAAAAGTTTTGATTGTTTAAGTTAAACTCAATTTTAGGATTGTTCGTTTTTTCTGCAGCTTCCACCGCATTATCAAGTACACAGCTTAGCAGCGTAGATAATTCATCGTCTTTTATATATGACAAATTAGCAGTTTTTACAGATACAAAAAGTTCAATGCTTTTAATTTCACATAAGACGGAATACTTATTTATTATTATATCAAGTATTTTATTATTTGTTTTTCCAAACATACTATACTTTTCTAATTTACCATAGCATTCATCAATATAGCTTTCAACATCTTTTTCATTTGTTAAAGATTTGATCACCTGAAAATGATTTTTTATATTATGTGAAAATGAGTGTATTTCATCATTCTGTCGTTCCAATATCTGATAATATGATTTATCAGTTTCAATTTTTGAAAGTTCATTTTTTAATTCAAATAGTTCCTGTTCTTTTTTTGAAAAATTATCATACAGAATATAATTCAAAACTACAGCCACTAAAAGAGTTATACTTAAAATAGAAATGAATGTATTTAATAAACCGGATATATTGTAAAGTGTAGAAATGCTTGTAAGCAGTACCAGCATCATTACTGCACACACAGGGAAAATGAACAAATATAATGGAGTTTTAGTGTGTGAAGTATCAGATCCCTTTTTATTTTTAGTAAGTATATAGCAGAGTATGGTATAAAGCATTTTGCTTAGCGATGACTCTATTAATAGGACTGTAAAGTTAACCTTATATGACAAGAAAGCAATATCAAATGCAGCAGATGCAGAAAATGTAACAATACATTCAGATACCAACATAATTGCAGTTAATATTACAGTGTGAATGATAGATTGTCGTAACGTGATATTATAGTTAATAATAAAGATAATTATGTTTATTATCACAAAAGAAATGATGTTTGCAACGATGTTATTAAAAAGAATATTAAATATTGAAATTGATAAATATAAAAGTTCGCTATTTAATAAAATAATTATCGTTTTATGCTTTTTAGTATATAACTTATTTGAATACATATACGCTATCAGCATCTCAATAGAGTACAATATAATGTTTATAATAACTTCTGTCATATTATCTCCAGCTAAAATAGTTTGAAAAATAGTTTTTAAATTCAGTTTGTTTTCTATATGCTATAGGAATTTTATATTTTTTATTTATTACAACTTCATCACGCTCATATTGTGATATATATTTCATATTGATTATAAAACTTGAGTGTACTTGAAAGAAAAATGATGCTGATAATCTTTCTCTCCAGAATTTTAATCGGTTAGAGGAATAATATTTCCCATTAGGAGTTTGAATGATTGTTTTTTTACCAATGACCTCTATAAACATAATATCATTAATTGGTACTTTAACAAGACTACCACCTTCCATTAAGAATAAATCTACAGCACTATTGTCAATCAGTGATATAGCCTTACGCATACCATCGTATAATCTTTTGGTATCCAATGGTTTAACAATAAATCTTAAAACATTTAAGTCCATAGCTTCATCTAAATATTTATTATATGATGTTATTACAAATACAACAATGTAATTATTAATGCTTTTTAGTCTTTTTGCGATTTCCGTACCTTTAACTTTACCAATTTCAATATCTAAAAATGCAATATCATAGTGCATACTTGAGGTTAATAATTCTTCTCCATCGGTAAAAGCGTCTATTTCAAAAGAAATATTGTTTTCAGTTAAAAATAATTCGACATGCTTTTTTATATCATCAATATATGATTGTTCGTCATCACAGATTAAAATTCTCATATAACACCTCATAAAAAATACTCATTACAAGTTGTAAACTTATAATGAGTATAACATCTTTTAAATTATTGTCAAACGTTTTTATTATCATCTCTATGTAAATAGCAATCCAGTAATTTCCAAATACACTTTAATTCTTCTATAGTGCAAGTTGATAATAATTCAATAATTTTATCATTGATTTCTTTACCGATAGTTCCTGATATAAAATAATCTGAATTTACATCAAAGTACGCACAAAGTTTAAGAAATGTACCCATTCTTGGGAAACTATGCCCATTTTCTATATTAGATATTTGCTTGCAACTTATACCTGTAATTTCTGCTAATTCTGATTGTGTTACACCGTTTGCTTTCCTTTTTTGCATAATTCTTAAACCAATTGTTTTACGACATTTTGCCTCATTAATTTTAACAGGAGTTAATTCTTCTAATTTCATAAAATATCACCTCAGCAACATTTTATCATTACTAAATTGGTCCTAAAACGGAATTAAAATGGATATTCTAATTAAATTGCATAAATAAGAAAAAAGTTTATAAATTCCAACACACTTTCCAAAATATGCAGAAAGTAAGCATATTTATGGCATTAGGGAAAATATCTTGAAAACAGACAAAAGAAAGATTATAATCATCGTTGTCAAAATATTGTGACGAAAGGAAATATAATATGAAGAAGAAAGAATTATTTAAAAAAATTGTTGAAAAATCATCTGCGGTTTCTGCTAACAGCACAACTTGTGGAATATTCTTTCAACCCAAAGCACCTTCAGCTTTGAAGAAGTTCAGTAAAGTAGAGAATGATAAGTAAATTATCGGCTTACCTTACTGAAAAAATGCTTTCAAACGGAACAATCAGCAAAGAAGATAAAGAACTGTATATTTACGGTTTATTTATGCTGATTTCGCATCTTGTGTTTTTTATCATATCCTGTGTCTTTGGATTGATATTAGGATGTGTCCTTGAAAGTATAGTTTTCTATGTTGCATTTCAATTCATTAGAAGATATGCCGGGGGCTATCACGCAGCAACCGAAACAAGATGTGAGATATTATCAACTCTTTCAATCTTAGCTTGTATTGTTGTAATCAGGCTGTCAAAAACTTATGATATTCAAACTGCGTTATTGATAATCAGTGCATTATCAGCAGTTTGTATATTTGTTTTTTGTCCCCTTGATACACCTGAAAAGCCATTGACTGATAACGAGTTCAGATATTTTCGCAAAATATCTTGGCTGATTTTGCTTGCGATAGTTGTTGCCATAATTGTTTCTTATATTTTCAAATTCAAAATTGTCACTGTGCCTTGTTGTTTGAGCTTGATTCTTGAAAGTATATTACTTACTGCAGGAAAGATTAAGAGGGTATCACAAAAAACAGAATGTTAAAACATAACTTGTTTGGTGTCTTTCTTAAAGAAAAACGACAGCAGAAAAATATGTCTTTGAGAGAATTATCTGATAAAGCAAATATTGCACATACATACATTTTGAAAATAGAAAACGGCAGCAAACCGCCGCCGAGTGATGATGTGTTATTAAGACTTGCTAAGGGATTAAATCTTGATGATGAATCTGCTGAAATATTCTTTGACTTGGCTGCCAAGTGCAAAAGGATAAATGATGATAAAAATTTTTATATCCCTGCAGATATTTCTGAATATTTGCTCAATGAGCAAAAGGCAAATGCTCTTTTGCGAAAAGCAAGAAAACTTGGATATTCAAATGAATTTTGGAATGAACTATTGAAACAAATTGAAAAATGAAAATATGTCCCAATCGGGATATATTTTTTGAACATACTGTTACCCATTAGGGAACACATGAATTTGATAATAACGCATAATCTTATGCTTAATATATAAATAACCAAAAGAATAAAAGGGTAGTAATTAAAGAGATAGAAGTCGGAGCAATCCGGCTTCTATCTTTTTGTTCTTTTTGAAAGGACGATATAACTATCTCTTTTTGGCAGCCTTATGTAGCAAAATATCCATAATCTCCGGATTTTGAAAATCAGAAAAAATCAAAATTCGGAGGTTTAATATGAATAAAAATATAAGCAAGAAATGTGTTGTGCAAAACGCTGAAAATAAAAAAGCTGTAACTTTGAAAGATACAAAAAAACAAGAAAAATCATCAGTTTTTGATATTACAGTTGAACAATTGGTGGCGTCATATGATTTTTTCAATATAAAATATGAAACAACTCTTGCTGAAGATATCATCAAATTGTGTAACGAAAATGGAATTACCACAGACGGAATGTTTCAGCAAAGGACTTGTGTATTAAGAATACAATATTCAAGATTAAGAGGTAATAAATATCATATTCCCAAAAAAGAAATATTGCTTGCGATATGCATAGGTTTAAGGTTAAGTATTGAAGAAGTGACTGCGCTAATGGGAAAAGGCGGTTATTCGTTTAGATATAACAACGAATTTGAACAAAAGAATAACCTTCCTTCATTCGACAGACTGATTCACGATTGTATTTGTATGAAGATTTATGACATTGACGAAATCAATGCATTTTTAATCCAAAACGAATACAAAGAAAGGCTTGGCAGCAAGACTCTTATATGAGATTTGGTAAAAATGCTGAACAGCAGAAAAAATGTAACTTTCAAAGATACACGCCATATTTTGAAATTAATTATACTGAAACCAATGAAGTGCTTGAGAGCATTTCAGGAACCTTGACAATTGAATATACCATATAGCAAATACCTTCCCATTATTGTTTCTGACGAACAGGGGCAAGCAGCTTTAGCACGAACAAGGGTCTTATGACTCTTTTTTGTTGGCTACGAACTATCAGTGGTGCTGATAGGTATGCGATGACAGATAATGGGGATAATGATACTTGCGTCTAGTCCTAAAGCCGAGCGTTGAAGCGATTTTGTGGTTATCGTGAGCCGTCGCAGCAAAGGAGGGCGCCTCGGAGAGATCCTCGGAGTGGTGAGATTCCAATGATAAGGTTAACCATCCTTAGTTTGTTATATGCCCTAAGGCAATAAAGATTAATCAAAATGTGATTATTCTTTACTGCCTATGTCAGGGGTGTCGTGGACAAGTATGACATTACGCAAAATAACTTTAAAATATGACGGCATAGGTTTATTTTTTAGTGACAATATGTATATTCAATCAAACTAACTGCCTGTGCCGTTATACATACAGGAGTCAGTATAATGAACATAGTCAAGCGTGGAGAAATATATTACGCTGATTTAAGCCCTGTTATCGGCAGTGAGCAGGGCGGTGTCAGACCGGTAGTTATTATTCAAAACGATAAAGGAAATAAATATAGTCCAACAACAATTGTTGCTCCGATTACGAGCAGAAAAAAAGCAAGGATACCAACACATGTGCTGATTGATAATCCTTGTTTAAAATGTAAATCTCTGATTTTGCTTGAACAGATACGAATAGTTGATAAATCAAGATTAGGAGAGTATATAGGTACATTAACTGTCGAAGAATCAGAAAAGCTTGATACAGCAATTACAAAGAGCTTAGATGTTGAAATACAGAAAGAAGGTGTCAATTTATGAAATATAATAATTATGATGAGATGCCGATGTTTTTATCTATTAAAGATGTATCGGATACAATAGGTTTGTCAATATCAAGAATATATGATATAGCAAGCACAGATAAAACCTTCCCATGTGTCGTTCTGGGTAGGAGAAAAGTTGTGCCGAGAGATGAGTTTAAATCGTGGATTAAAGCGAGTTCCAAAGGTTTTTAATGGTCGCAGCCAAACGCCCATATTTGTCTGGATATTAGTGAAAAAGTGTGGTATTGTTGGTGTTGTAAAGGAGATGATACAATATGGCAAAAAGAGCCAAAGGAACAGGAACACTGAGAAAAAGAGCAGATGGAAGGTGGGAAGGTCGCCTCTATCTCGGAAAAGATGAAAACGGTAAAAATCAGTACAAGACTGTTACAAGCAAGAAAAAATCAGAATGTCAGAATAAACTTGACAAACTGATTGCAGAGGAAGAAAAAAGAAAACGCAATGAGAATTTCAAGTATGGTGATTGTATTAATCCGACTGTTGAAGAATGGAATAGAATCTACATCGAAGATTTTTGCACAGGATACCTGAAACCGAAAACGATATCGGGTTACAAATCAATGATTAAGAATTATATAAATCCTTACTTGGGTAAATATCACCTTAGGGATTTATCAAAACTTATCTGCCAGCAATATATAATGGATATATATGAGAATGGCAGAATCAATCAGAAAAGAACCAGTGACATTGCTCAAGGTTTGAGTTCGAGAACTGTAAAGGATATAAAAATCATTTTACATGCATCTCTCGAAAAGGCAGTAGAGGAAGGAATAATAGATAAGAATCCGACTGATAAATTGAATATGCCGAAAGACAGAGTAAAAGGAATGACTACTCTGACTAAAGAACAAAGCAACCGCTTACTTGAAGAAGCCTTCAATAGTGGTTGCTTTGAATTTTATTATCTTGAATTAACAACGGGATTAAGACTTGGCGAAATCCTTGCATTAGAGTGGGAAGATTTAGATGTGAAAAACAAGACACTCTCAATAACTAAGCAAGTACAGAGAATTGATGGTATACTGCAAGCAGAAACTCCGAAAACAAAAAATTCGATAAGAACAATTGCAATTAGCTCTGATTGTGCAACAGCACTTGCAAAATTAAAAATGCGGCAGGCAAAAGGAACAACACTTATGTTCCCGTCACCTGAAACAGGGACATACAGAGATCAAAATGCAGTAACAAGAAAATTCAAACGAATGCTAAGGCGAGCAGGTTTACCACAGGAAGTAAGATTCCACGATTTAAGACACACATGTGCCACAATCGCACTTGAAGAGGGTGTGGAAATCAAAGCATTGTCAAGTATGCTTGGACACTCAGATGTGGCATTCACTATGAACACTTATGTCCATGCAACAAAAAAGATAAAGACATCTGCTGCGGATAAAATGGAAGCAGCCTTTCAAATAGGATACTCAGCAGTTATGGATGTTGAATGCAAATTAAAAGAAGCATAATATTATAATGTAATAATTATTATATAATATATAGAAAAGCCGTTACAATTGATGTAACGGCTGAATTACTCTCTGAAAATAAGTGGTCGCTGTTGTGGTCACAAGAAAAAATATACAGAAATATGCAAAAACAGCAAAAAATATACATTTGCTAAATATATAATATAAAACATATATTATATAGTAAAACGGAACAGTTATGTGATCGTTTTTGAATAATAAGTGGTCGTAAAAAATGATGTTTCTAAAGCAATTAAGGAAAATAAAAAATCCTTGAAACCAAGTAATATCAATGGTTTCAAGGATTTTATATGTGGTACGCCGGAAGGGACTCGAACCCCCGACCTACTGGTTCGTAGCCAGTCACTCTATCCAGCTGAGCTACCGGCGCGTAACACCTTATTAAATTGTAAATATGCGCTTTATACAAAAACGACTGTTTGGTTCGTAGCCAGTCACTCTATCCAGCTGAGCTACCAGCGCATTTATGTGTTGCACGTTTTTGTGCTTAGATAATATAACACAAATAAAACAAAAATGCAACACTTTTTTTATTTTTTATAAGGATTATTTGAAATATATTTTTCAAGAATATCTGCGGCAAGCTCCACAAGCTCCGGGCACGGGCGCTTTTTATAGTATTCTTTTGTGCGAGGCTCGGCAAGCGGCGAATCGGGGCCGGGCTTTGAAAGACCGAGAAGCTCACGGCATACTATTGAGCCGTTTTCCTCTCTAAATTCATTTGCTACAGCTTGAACTCGCTTATAAATTCCTGACTTATCGTCATCATAAAGTGCAGAGATAACGAAGGTCATACCGGAAACGGCTCCGCAAACCTCTCTCATTCTGCCCATTCCGCCGCCGAAGCCGACGGTTAATTTTTCAACAAGCGATTTTGGCATATTCATTTCTTCCGCAAAAGCAGCAGCAACCGCTTGCGAGCAGTTAAGACCGCTCATAAAATTTTCTTTAGCTGATTCGCCCTTTGTCATTTTTATCTCTTTTCTTTTTTAATATATCTATACCTATATTATTTGATTACTTGTATTACTCGCCGAAAACAAAGTCGCTGCCTGAATTTGAAGTGGTTGTTTCAGGCGCTTGAGTTTCAACAGGTGAGAATTGCGCTGAAAAGCTTGCATTTTGGTTAGCAGTGAAGGTGTATTCTTCCTTGCTGCTTACTTTGACTCCGTTTGAATACCAGCCGTCGAACTTGTATCCGTCGTCAGCTCTTGCAACAAGAGTAACCTTTTTGCCGTTTTCATACTTGCCGTCGCCCTCTGCTTCGCCGCCTCCGCTTGAGCTTGTGTTGATTATCCAAAGGGAAGCAGTGGTTTGCTTGGTGGTTTTTTCGGTAGTTGATTCGGTTGTGCTTTCTGTAGTCTTTTTCTCCGTGGTGCTGTATTTGTCGCTTGTAGAATCAGACTGTGTAGAAATTTTAGTAAGGTTTGAAGATGTGGTATTGTCCTTGTTCTTGTTATGAGCAATTGCTGCAACAGAAGCAATGATTGCAATAAGAATAACCGCAAGAACGGCAATAACTATGATGCTTTTCTTTTCGGCACCTTTATTTTTGTTTTCGCTTTCGTTATTTTTTTGATTATTATGATTATTATATTGATTTTCTTTATCATAATCATTATAGTTATCATTTCGGTTTTGAACTTGATTATTCGGCTCGTTTACTGCTTTAAAGGTTTGAGTTCTGTCGTCGTCAATACCGTTTGCATTGTCAAAATCGCTTTCGTCATAAAGAGGAGAGCCGCAAACCTCACATATGTATCTGTTGTCATCGTTGTCTGCGCCGCAGTTTTTACATCTCATTATTTATCACTCCTTGAAAAATATATTAAAAATACTGTACTATAGTCTGTTTTCATCAAAATAGTATACCATAATAATGTATAAATCTCAATGTAAAAATTAATTTTTTAAAAATTATGACTTAATTTTAAATTTTCTATTGACATTTTGTGAGATTTAATATAAATTTAATATGTAGCGTTTTATAAAACGGATTCGTATAATTCTGAAAGGGGAACCCTGAAAATGAACAAATATGTGAAAAAAGGCTTGTGCCTTGTACTTGCTACAGGATTAATCGCAAGCTCATTTGCAGGATGTGCAAAAGTAAATTACGTAACTGAAGGTGCCATTAAGGCTATCCACCAAATTAAGGACGGCAGTTGGAAGAATCAAGCAGAGGGCGAAGAAGCCGGTTCTTCAGAAGATACTTCTGTTCTTGAAAAGTCATTTGAGGCAGGCAAATACGGCGGAGTTGAGTTTAAGTCACTCGAAGATGTTGCTAACTATTATAAAGAGGCTTATGATTACACTAAGACTCTTACTGCCGAGTATGTCAATGATAAGGGTCAGACTGAGACTTTCTACAAGCTCCTCGGTGATGAGAAAATTAATGTAGGTAAGGTTATGATTGACGGCAAGGAAAATGCTGTTATTAACAAGCTCGTTCCGGGTATTGTTGACGGCTTGTTTAAGCCAAACATTTACGGCCTTGTTCCTTGTAACAACCGTAACCCTAAGCTTGATAACTACAATGTTAACGAGAAAGATCCTGGCAAAAAGGACTTTACAAAGTCTTATGTTAAGGGTGAGGACGTTCTTGATGCTAACATTACAGATAACGGCGACGGAACTATCACAATGGTAATTCAGCCAAAGGCTGCTGAAATGAGTATGAGAGGCGAGGATTCACAGGGTGACTTCTTCGAGGTTCTCGGTGATATCAGTGCAACTGTTGCACAAATCGACGTTATTTCATTTGCTCAGGGTACTGCAGAGGATAACATTAAGGTTACATATAAGGGCGGTACCGTTACTTGCACAATCAATACTAAGACTAAGGAAATTACTAAGGCTGAGTATGATATGGTTGCAGAGGTAGCTGTAAACCACGCAAATGTAGCAGTTATCAAGGATAAGAGTGCAACTCTTTTAATCAAGTATAAGAACACATTCCCTGCTTCTGACGAAGTAACAATGAAGGCAAGGCAGTTTAAGAGAAAGTAATTAAGACTTTCTATGTTTAGAGAATTTAAGAGCATCTCGATTGAGGTGCTCTTTTTCTATGCAATTTTGGTTTATTTATCGTTATTTGTTAATAATATGTTTGTTGAATTAAATATAATAATGATTTATAATTTATATATAATAATTTACTGAGAGGGGTATATTATGCGCAGGGTTATTAATATTGACAAGGACTGGAAATTTTCAAAAGAGGCTTCCTCTGTACCAAGCACGTTTCCGAGCGATTGGGAGAGCATTGATTTGCCATACACTTTCAATGGCGATGACGGACAGGACGGCGGCAACGATTATTATCGTGGCAAGGGATATTTTGCAAAGAGCTTGGCAAAAAGCGATATGCCTGACGGCGAAGAAGTTTATCTTCAGCTTGACGGTGTAAATTCAACAGGTACTGTTTATTTTAACGGAAAAGAAATTTGCGTTCACGACGGCGGATATTCTACTTTTAGGGTTAAGCTTGATGACATTAAGGACGAAAATTTGCTTGTTGTTGTTGCCGATAACTCGCCTAACGATTACGTTTATCCTCAGGTTGCGGATTTTACATTTTACGGCGGTATTTACAGGGATGTAAGCCTTATCGGAGTCGGAAAAAATCATTTTGACCTTGATTTTTACGGTGCGGCCGGCATTGCGGTTACACCTGAAATCAGCGGCGATGACGCAAAAATTACTGTTGACGCTTATTGCGACGGCGAGGTTGAATTTGAAATAAGCGACGGCAATGAAGTTGTTGCAAGGGCTAAGGCAAGCGGTAAAAATCCGAGTGCTAAACTTGAAATTAAAGACGTTCATCTTTGGGACGGTGTTGACGACCCGTTTCTTTATACCGCTGTTGCTAAGCTTATTGTTGACGGCGAGGCAGTTGACGAGGTTAAAACACGCTTTGGTTGCCGCACATTTGAGATTGATGCGCAAAAGGGATTTATTTTAAACGGCAGAGAGTATCCTTTAAGAGGCGTTTCAAGGCATCAGGACAGGCCTCATATCGGCAATGCGCTCTTGCCTGAGCATCACAAAGAGGATATGGATTTGATTTGCGAAATGGGTGCTAACACTATCCGTCTTGCCCATTATCAGCACGCTCAGTATTTTTATGATTTGTGCGACGAGAGAGGTATTGTTGTTTGGGCGGAAATTCCGTATATTTCAAAGCATCTTGAAAAAGGTGTTGAAAATACAAAGTCGCAAATGAAAGAACTTGTTTATCAAAATTACAATCACCCGTCAATAGTGGTGTGGGGACTTTCAAATGAAATTACAATGGGCGGTGCAACTTCTCCTATTGTTGAAAATCATAAAATGCTCAATGACCTTGTTCATTCGCTTGATAAAACAAGGCTTACCACCGAAGCTGTGCTTACTGCCTGCAATATTAATGAGGAATATGTGCATATTTCGGATGTTCTTTCATATAACCATTATTTCGGCTGGTACGGCGGCGATGTGTCAATGTACGGCAATTGGTTTGATACATTCCACAAGAAATATCCAAACAAGGCAATCGGTATGAGCGAGTACGGTTGCGAGGCACTCAATTGGCACACAAGTCACCCTGAACAGGGAGATTATACTGAGGAATATCAGGCATATTATCACGAGGAAGTAATCAAGCAAATTGCAAAACGTCCTTATCTTTGGGCTACTCACGTTTGGAATATGTTTGACTTTGCCGCAGACGCACGTGCCGAAGGCGGCGAAAACGGTATGAACCACAAGGGACTTATTACATTTGACAGAAAGTATAAAAAAGACAGCTTTTATGCTTATCAGGCTTGGCTTTCCGAAAAGCCGATGCTCCATATCTGCGCAAAGAGGTATGTTGACAGGGTTGAGGACGTGACCAAGGTTACTGTTTATACAAATCTTGACGAGGTTGAGCTTTTTGCAAACGGTGAGAGTGTCGGCAAAAAGAAAAAGGGCGAATTTCCGTTCTTCCACTTTGAAGTTAAAAACGAGGGCGAAACCACCCTTGTTGCAAAAGCAGGCGATTTAACAGACGAGGCTCAAATCAGAAAAGTTGACAAGTTTAACGAAGATTACAGGCTTAAAGAAGAGGGCGCGGTAATCAATTGGTTTGAGATTGAAACTCCTGCCGGTTATTACAGTGTAAACGATACTTTGGGCGATATTCTTTCAACCTTTAGAGGAAAAATTTGTGCAGTTAAGCTTCTTCTTAAAATGAAAAAGGCGCTTACACCTGACGGTCCTAAGCAAAAGGGCAAGAAAAAGGGCGCCGAGGTTATGGGCTTTAAGCTTAGTGATATCAACAAGACTATGATTGATATGCTCAAGGGCTTTACAGTTAAGCGTGGACTTATGATGCTCGGCGGCAAATTCACCAAGGAGCAAATTCTTGAGATAAACGCAATGTTAAATAAGGTTAAAAAGAAATAATATATGTTGAAAAAGCGCAAATACTATTATCGGTGATAATGATTGTTTTACGTTTTTGATGATGAAGTGAAAAGCATTGATGTTGATGAAATCGGCAAAAATATGCTTACACTCGGATTTATAACGGTTGGTGAGCTTGAAAGGCTTGCCGCCGTTTTTTCTTTGCCTAAAAATATTATTGAACTTTGCAGAAAAAAATCAGACAGCAGCTTTTTAACAAAGTTTATTAACGATGATTTTAGTTTTATTCGCATAAATATAATATGTAATAAAACAGAAAGCAACAACGAATTGGCAATTATAATTTCTAAAAATATGATGATAATTGTTAATATTTGCGATGATTTTTCGTTTAATCAAAAGTGCTTTTTAAACGTTCTTTCAAATACCGCCTGCGAAAGCGCAACGCTTGAAAAGCTTATTTGTTCGTTTCTTGAAACGATTGCAAAACAGTGTTCGGCTCAGTTTGATGTGCAAGAGGAGATAGCTATGCTTGAAAAAGAGGTTATTGATAAAAATGTTTGCAAAAATTTTGCTGAGTTGCTGATTGAAAAGAAAAGAGAACTTTTGCGCCTTCGTGCTTTTTATGAACAGCTTATTGATGCAACTGAGATATATATTGAAAATGAAAACGAACTTTTGGATGAAAAATCATATAAGCTTTTCAGGCTCTTTAGGGATAAGGCTGTAAGATATAAGGAAAATACGGATATTTTGAGAGAAAGCGTAACTCATCTTTGGGACGCATATCAAACAAGCATTGACGCAAGGCAAAATGAAATAATGAAACTTTTTACCGTCGTGACTTCTGTTTTTTTGCCTATGACCGTTATAGTCGGCTGGTACGGAATGAATTTTAAATATATGCCTGAGCTTTCCTCCCGCTTTGGATATCCGTATGTGATTTTTTTAAATGTTGCAGTCGTTTTTTCACTCATTTATATTTTTAAACGAAAAAGGTGGATTTGAAATTATAAGCGATTTTTAATAGACACTGACATTTCAAAATGGTATAATAAACTCAATCTTAATTTGGAGTTTGGATATGAAAATCATTGAATGTAAAAACAATATATTTGTTCTTGATATGAAAAATACGCATTACGTTGTCGGTGTTGACAAATTCGGCACGGATAGGCTGATTTATTGGGGCAAAAAATGCGACGTTGACGATTATGAAATTTTCACCTTCGGCGATGAAAATTCAAACCATACTTTCCTTGATGAGATTAAGCAGGAGTGTACGGTTTTCGGCAAAACGATGTATCGTGAATGTGTGCTTAAGGCGAATTTCTATGACTCGTGCAGGGAAATTAATGCAGGCTTTATCGGCGCAAATGTTGAAAAAGACAGGCTGACTCTTAATTTTAAGGATGAATATTACGGCTTTGTATATTCGATAAATTATAGAATTTTTCCCGATTGCGATATTGTTGAAAAGAGTATAACCGTAAAAAATGAAAGCAAAAACGATATTGAATTTGAAAGGCTTTTCAGTGCGGAGTTTTCTTTGCCGTCAAAGCAAGCATATACATTTTCAAACACAAACGGTGCTTGGGGCGGAGAATTTATTGAAACAAATGACACGCTTACGGCAGGCAGTTTAATTTTCGACAGCAAAAAAGGAGCAAGCTGTCATAACAACTCTCCGTATTTTATTGCATATCAAAATGCAGACGAGAAAAGCGGCAGCGTTTATTTTGCCTCGCTTGCTTATTCGGGCAATTTCAAGGTGATTGCAAATCGGGATTTGTATTCAAACACAAGAGTGATTTTGGGTATGAATGATTTTGATTTTTCATATCTTTTAAAAAGCGGAGAAAGCTTTACAACACCTTGCGTTTATGCGGGGCACACCGAAGGCTTTGGCGAAATGTCAAGGCAGATGAACACCTTTGCGATTAATTATCTTTTGCCTCGTCAGTTTAATGATAAGGCACTTCCTGTTTTATATAATTCGTGGGAGGCAACCGAATTTAATATCAATGTGTCGCAACAGCTTGAACTTGCCAAAATTGCCGCCGATTTGGGTGTTGAGCTTTTCGTTATGGATGACGGTTGGTTTGGCAAGCGCAATAATGACAAAGCCGGACTCGGCGATTGGGTTGTAAATAAAGACAAATTCCCCAACGGTTTGGATGAATTGATTGGCGGGGTTAATGCACTCAAAATGGATTTCGGCATTTGGATTGAGCCTGAAATGGTAAATCCCGATTCAGACCTTTATCGCCGCCATCCCGACTGGGCTTATCATTATGATACGAGAGTTAAAAGTGAGCTTAGGCATCAGCTTGTACTTAATATGACAAGAACAGATGTGCAGGAGTATGTTTTTGGCTTTATTGATAAGCTTTTGAGCGAGCATAATATCAAGTACATAAAGTGGGATATGAATCGTCCGTTTTCAGAAACGGGAGCAAAAAATCTTGCTTGCCCTAAAATGCTTTATTACCTTCATACCAAGGCGGTTTATGACATTGTTGACAGATTAAAAGAAAAGCATTGCGATGTTCAGTTTGAAGCCTGTGCATCGGGCGGCGGCAGAGCAGATTTGGGTGCGCTTTCACATTTTGACCAATGCTGGACGAGTGACAATACAGATGCAATTGACCGAATGACTATTCAGCACGGATATTCACTTTTGCGACCGATTAAGGCAATGCGTGCCTGGGTAACGGACATTGCAGGTATTAACAAGCCTTGTACTTTGGACTTTCGTTTTAATATCGCCATGCAAGGCGCACTCGGTCTCGGCGGTAATTTGCTTAAATACACCGATGACGACAAGGAAATTTCCAAGAAAAACATTGCTCTTTATAAAAAAATCAGGAATATTGTTCAGTTTGGCGATTTGTATCGTGTATCAAACCCCGATGATAACGAGGTTTTGATTAATTCATACGTAGAAAAGAATAAGTCAAAGGCAGTTATATTTATTGCAAGCAGAGGAACAAGATTTTTTAAAAAGAGAATTAATGTTCTTTTTGACGGTCTTGAAAAAGATGCAAAATATAGGTTTATCTTCCAAAATAAGGAATATGTTAAAAGCGGTGCGTATATGGCAAATGTCGGCATACCGGCACATATTCACGGCGCATATTACAACGAAATCGTAATTTGCGAAAAAATTTGATATTTTTTTATCCGTCAAAATTGCCTGTTTTGGCGGATTTTTTAATAATTGTAACCTGATGTTTACAAAAGAGTAACAAAAAAATCTTGATTTATCTTATAAGTTGATATATTATATTATTAATAATAATGAATAAGTGCGCTAAGGCGTAAATTTATAATGAAATACAAGGGGAAAAAATCGTGATAGAATTCAGAAATGTATCAAAGGTTTACGACAGCAACGGTACCCACGCCCTTTCAAATGTTAATATCAAAATTGAGGACGGAGAGTTTGTTTTCGTTGTAGGCTCTTCGGGTGCAGGTAAAAGTACATTTTTAAAACTCATTATGCATGAGGAAAAGCCAACTGAGGGTGAAATTATTTTTAACGAATATTCATCTGCCACTCTTAAGAAAAAGCAGGTTCCTTATTACAGAAGAGAAATGGGCATAGTGTTCCAGGACTTCCGCCTTATTCCTAAAATGTCGGTTTATGACAATGTTGCGTTTGCAATGCGTGTTATCGGCGCTAAGGAAAAGGAAATCCGTAAGAGAGTGCCATATATTCTTCAGCTTGTAGGTCTTTCTCAAAAGGCACGTTCGATGCCTAATGAGCTTTCGGGCGGTGAGCAACAGAGAGTTTCTCTTGCAAGGGCGCTTGTTAATAATCCTAAGGTTATTATTGCGGACGAGCCTACGGGTAACGTTGACCCTGAAATGAGCCACGAGATTGTAGGTCTTTTGACTAAGATTAACAATGCCGGCACAACTGTTATTATGGTTACTCACGAGCACGATTTGGTGCGTTCGTTCCAAAGACGTGTTATTGTTATTAAAAACGGAGAGGTTGTATCCGATACTCCCGACCCTACCCATGCTCAGTTCACAGGCGAAAACCCTAAAGCGGACACCGATATGTTCTTTTTTGACGAGGACGTTGAGATTGATAATGTTGACGTTTTGCCTAAGGACGAAAACGAAGAGGATATTTTTGATAACCTCGAAAGCGTTGTAAGCGACGAGAGCACAGAGGAAGAACAGGGAGGTGAGCAGTAATGACAGGTGCAAGTTTAAAATATTTAATTAAAGAGGGCTTTAGGAATACTTGGACAAACAGAATGATGTCTATCGCATCAATTTGTGTTCTTATGAGTTGCCTTGTTCTTATCGGCTCTGCTTCAATGATATTCCTTAATATCGATTCTCTTCTCGGCAAAATTGAAGAGGAAAATGTAATTATGGTTTATATCACGGATGATGCAACACCCGATGATATTACAAATATGCAAAACGAGATTACTGCTTGCGGAAATATTAAAAGCGTTGAATTTATTTCAAAGGAAAGCGCTTGGCAGGAGCAGCTTAACACCATGGAGAAGGCTCAAGCAGAATTCTTTACTCAGATAAGCTCCGATATTCCGCTTCCGAATGCCTATAAGGTAACGGTTGAAAATCTTGACAAATTTGACGAAACGGTTAATAAGCTTAAAAAAATACAGCACGTTGATACTATCAGGGAAAACAAAAATCTTGCTAAAAAGCTTGTTGCGTTAAGGCAGGGAATTACGGTTATTTCATTTGTTATTATCGCAGTATTGTTTGTTATTTCTGTTTTCATTATTTCAAACACAATTAAACTTACGGTTTACAGCCGCCGTTTAGAGATAAGCATTATGAAATCAGTCGGGGCAACGAATTCGTTTGTCCGTTTGCCGTTTGTGGTTGAAGGTATAATCCTCGGTATCACATCGGGCGTTATCAGTTTAGGCTTTGTGTGGGGACTTTACGAACTTGCGGTTAAAGAATTTTCTGATATCCTCAGTTCGTTTAACGGCTTAGGCTTCCTTAAATTTACCGATTATGCACTTCCGATGCTCGGAATATTTGTTGCTATCGGCGTGTTGACCGGTGTCGGAGGCTCAATTATTACAATGAGTAAATATTTAAATAAGGAAGGCAGTGAAATAAGTGGCATTTAGTATGAAACGAACATTGTCATTGATTTTAAGCTTTGCATTTTTTATATCAAGCTTTGGCAGTGCTTTTTCGGCTCAGGCTAAGTCAACATCACAGCTTAGAAGTGAAAAGCAAAAAATTCAACAGCAGATAGACAGCGCTCAAAGCAAGCTGAATAAGCTTTCTGCCCAAAAGCAAAAAAATGAGGAATATCTTGCAACGCTCAGGTCAAAAATAAACTTGATGCAAGACAAGATTGATTCTCTTGAAGATGATAAAGCTGCATTGCAAGCGGAAATTGATGCAATTCAGGTAAAAATCACGCAAACAGAACAGGATATTGCAGACGCTCAGGCAAAAATTGACCAAAAGCAGGCTGAATTTGACCAGACCTATCAGGTTTATTGCCAAAGGCTTCGTGCAATGTATATATCAGGCTCTGCATCTACTCTTGAGGTGCTTTTGACTTGCAAGGATGTAAGCTCAATGCTTACACGTGCGCAAATGGTTAAGTCGGTATCTCAGCAAGACAGCGCAATTCTTGACGAGCTTATGACAAAGATGCAGGAAATCGAGAAAGAAAAGAAAAAGCTTGAAGAAAAACGAAACGAATTAACTAACGATAAGCAGCAGCTTGAATCTAACAAGAAGGAACTTCAGTCAAGTATTGATGAAATTGATTCATCAAAAAGCGAACTTGATGCCGAGGTTGCAGAGTGTAACGAGGTTATGAAAAGCCTTTCAAGCCAGTCGAGCGAGTATAAGGAACTTATTGAAACCAATCAGGCACAGCTTGAGCAGGTTGAAAGCGAAATTCGTGCGGCAATTGCTTCCGCTTCAAGGGGAAGCGGCTCAATTTCAGGCTCAACGGGTAACGGCTCAGGCGAGCTTGGTTATCCGACGGATTCGAGAAGAATATCGGCAGGTTATCCTAACTATTCATCGGGCGGATACCACGGCGGTATTGACTTCCCGGTAAGAACAGGCTCAAACGTATATGCTGCGGCTTCGGGTAAAGTTATTCTTGTTAAATATCTTAATTACAGCTACGGCAGATACATAATTATTGACCACGGCAACGGACTTTCAACGCTTTATGCTCATAATTCAAGCATTGAAGTAAGTGTAGGACAAAAGGTGTCGAGAGGTCAGGTTATTGCTCACAGCGGTTCAACAGGTAATTCAACAGGTCCGCACTGCCATTTTGAAGTTCGTGTAAACGGTAGCAGAGTTAATCCTAACAATTATTTATAATTTTAATATTTTTTATACTAAGGGGTGTAGCCAATGAAACAGAAGAGTTTTTTAACTAAAATTTTAGCTGTTTTGTTGGCTGCTGCCTTTTTTACGGCTTGCCCTGCTCATATTGTTGCGCTTGCAACAGGCAATTCTCAATCCGATGAATATGCCGGTATGACGGCAGAGGAAAAGCAGGCAGCAATCGAGCAAAAAATCAAGGAACTTGATTCAAAGCTTTCTTCTCTCGGTAAGGAATCAAAGGAAACCGAGGAATATATTAATGCGCTTGATGAAAAAATTTCTTATTTGAAAAAACAGCTTGAATATTCTGAAAATAAGATTGATTCCTCAAAGAAAAAAATTAATGATTTGCAACAGCAGTATAAGGATAACGAGGCGCAGATTGCCGAACTTACAACGGATGTTGCAAATTTAGAGGTAAAAAATGCACAGCTTGAGCAAACGTTCAGCCAAAGCTTAACACTTTATTATCAGCGTATCCGTGCAATTTATGTCAGCGGCGAAACAAGCACAATAGCAATGCTTCTCACCTCACCCGATATTTCAACTCTTCTTACAAGATATGAAATGATTAAACGTGTGTCAAAGTGTGATAAGGAGCTTTTGCAGTCTGTTCAGTCGCAGGCAAGTGAGCTTTCAAAAACGAAACTCGAAATGCAGGATAAGCAATCTACGCTTCAAAATGACCAAGTTGTGCTTAAAACAACACAGCAGAATTTAACGACTTCTATTTCAACTCTTGAAACTCAGCAGCAGGATTATTCCCAAAAGCAGGACGCTTATCAAAGTCAAAAAAGTGAGTCGGACAAGCTTTTGAAACAGCTTGACGAGCAAAAGCAGACTTTCAGCGAATACAGAAATCAGGACCAGGCGGAGCTTAACGCAGTTAATGCAGAGATTGCAAAGGCGGCAGAAGCTTATAAAAAGAAGCTTGAGGCTGAAAAGAAAAAGACAACAACCACAAAGCCGACCGTAACCAAAAAGGACGAAAGCGAAAACGGCGGCACACCGTCAACAACAAAGCATACGACAACTGCCCAAGAAGATAACAGCGGCAGGCTTAGGATGACATATCCTGTTCCGAGCCAAACAAGAATTACGTGCGGTTATCACGGCTATGCGGGGCATACGGGGGTTGATTTCTCCTGTGCGGCAAATTCAAAAGTTGTTGCGGCTGAATCGGGAATTGTTATTATTTCAAAAGACTTGACTAATTCCGACGGAACGTACAGAAGCTACGGCAGATATATCGTAATTATGCATGATAAAACCGATTCTGCCGGAAATTATGTTTACACTTTGTATGCTCATAATAATTCAAGGCTTGTAAGCGCAGGGCAAGAGGTTAAAAAGGGACAGCAAATAGCTTGGAGTGGCTCGACGGGCAATTCAACAGGTCCGCATTGTCACTTTGAGGTAAGAACACCGAGCGCAAATTATAATGATTGTGTAAATCCAACCTTTTATTTACCGTGATAATGGTATATAATAGATATATATTTATTTTAAGGGAATGTGAAACGTGAATAAAAAAATATTATCATTAGCTTTGGCAGGTGTAATGCTTGTTTGCAATATGTCGGGTACAACGGCATTTGCTGCACAGGCAACTACACAGGCTGTGCAAGCGCAGGCGCAGACAACGGCGGCTCATAATGAAAATTCAACCTCCACAAGCGGCACAACAATGAGTGCCAAGGAGGCTGAAAAAAAGCTTAAAGAGCAGCAGGCAGAGCTTGAAAAAAATCTTAAAAAAACAGATGCTAAGCTTAAGGAGCTTGAAAAAAGTTCTAAGGTTACAGAGGAGTATATTGACACCCTTGACCAAAAAATAGGCTACATAAATGAGCAGCTTACTCTTCTTGAAAACAAAAATCAAAAAATTCAGGAAGAAAAAAATGCACTTGAAAAGAAGATTAAATCAAATCAAAAGCAAGTTGATGCTCTTCAGGCGGAAGTTGACAAGGCACAGGCTGAATATGATGCGCTTTACAGCGAATTTCAAACGGTTTATAATGCGTATTGCTTTAGGCTTAAGGCTATGTATATGAGCGGAAGCTGCAATATTTTCACTGCACTTTTGACTTGTAAGGATATTTCGAGCTTTTTGACAAGATATGAAATGATTAAAACCGTTTCAAAAAGCGATTCTGCCTTGCTTAAAGAGGTGAACTCCAAAATGGCGGAGGTTACCAATAAAAAGAACGGCCTTGCAGATAAAAAAGCGGCATATGATAAGAAAAAGTCTGAGCTTGATTCTCAGAAAAAACAGCTTTCATCAAAGCAAAAGAGTATTGAACAAAACAGTAATTCAATAGCAAATAAAAAGGCTTCTCTTGCAACTGACAGGGCTGAAAGTGATAAACTTTTGGCTGAACTTACGGCGCAGAATAAGCAGTATACCGAGTTTAGAAATGAGGACAGCTCTTTAATTGAACAGGTCGAAAATGAAATTCAGGCTGTCATTTCAGGTGTTAAGCCGCCGGAAGAGGCAACAACTGCTGTTGCAGGCAAAAATTCATCTAAAATCGACAAGATTGACCAAAAAGGCAGTGATGTTTATTCAAAAAGCAACGCCGTTTTGAATATGACGTATCCCGTTCCCGGTCATCACGGTGTATCGGCAGGCTTTCCGAATTATTCATCGGGCAAGTATCACGGCGGTATTGATTTTCCTTGCTCAACAGGCTCAAAGGTTGTTGCGGCGCAAAAGGGTATTGTTATCACCGTTAAAAGGCTTAATTACAGCTACGGCTACTATGTTATGATTTATCACGGAACAGACGCTCAGGGCAGAAGTGTTGTTACCCTTTATGCTCATAATTCAAGAATACTTGTATCTCCCGGTCAAACGGTTAAAAAAGGCGAAGCTATTGCAAAGAGCGGCTCAACAGGCAATTCAACAGGTCCTCACAGTCATTTTGAGGTTCGACTTAACGGTTCACGTGTAAACCCTAAAAATTATTTAAGCTAATGAATAAGATTAATTATCAAAAAGAATTAGACAAAATAATAGAGCAAAATGTAAGAGAGGACCGAGTGCCCTCTCTTTTGCTACATAGCTGTTGCGCTCCTTGTTCAAGCTATACTATTGAATATTTGTCGCAGTATTTTAAAATAACTGTTTTATACTATAATCCGAATATTTCTCCAAAATCGGAATATGAAAAGCGCAAAAGCGAACAGCTTAGGCTTATTGACGAGATGAAAACAAAATATCCCGTATCTTTTATTGACTGCGATTATGATTATGATGAATTTTTGAATATTGCAAAAGGATATGAAGCTTGCAAGGAGGGCGGTGAGCGTTGCTTTAGGTGCTACCGCTTAAGGCTTGAAAGAACGGCGGCCCTTGCAAAGAATAACGCTTTCGACTTTTTTTGCACCACTCTTTCAATCAGCCCGCTTAAAAATTCGCAAAAGATTAATGAGATAGGCTTTGAACTTGAAAAAAAATACGGCATTAAATGGCTGCCGTCAGATTTTAAGAAAAAAGAGGGCTACAAGCGCTCAATTGTGCTTTCCAAGGAATATAATCTTTATCGCCAAAATTTTTGCGGCTGTGCATTTTCTAAGGCGGAAAGTATTGAAAATAAAGAGTGAATTAATTATAATAAACACATTAATAAATGATTTTTTGGAGTAGATATGAATAAACCTCTTGCAGACCGTATCCGTCCTACTGAGCTTGACGAGGTTGTCGGTCAAAGGCACTTGCTTGAAAAGGGTAAGGCACTCAGAAGCCTTATTGATTCGGGCGATATTCCAAATTTAATATTTTACGGACCGAGCGGAGTAGGCAAAACCACGGTTGCTTCTATTATCGCAAGTAAAACAAACAGAAGTCTGCGCAGATTAAACGGTACTACCGCTTCGACTCAGGATATCAAGGATATTGTCAGCGAACTTGATACTTTTTCTGCGCCTAACGGAATTTTGCTTTATCTTGATGAAATTCAGTATTTTAATAAAAGGCAACAGCAATCGCTTCTTGAATTTATCGAAAACGGAAAGATAACGCTTATTGCGTCTACTACGGAAAATCCGTATTTTTACATTTATCCCGCTATTCTTTCCCGTTCAACCGTGTTTGAATTTAAGGCGGTTGAAAGCGAGGATATTATCCCTGCCGTAAAACGTGGATTTAATATTTTAAGCGAAGAATATCAGGTTGAGCTTGACATTGACGAAGAAGTGTTAAAGCGCATTTCAATCGGTTGCGGCGGTGATGTAAGAAAGTCGCTCAACAGCGTTGAAAACTGCTTTTTTGCAACACCTACCGTTGACGGTAAAAAGCATATTGAACTTGACCTTGCAAAGCAGCTTGTTCAAAAAAGTGCAGTTCGTTATGATAAAGAGGGCGACGAGCATTATGATATAGTTTCCGCTTATCAAAAGAGTATGCGTGGTTCAGACCCCGACGCAGCGCTTCACTATCTTGCAAGGCTTCTTGAAGCCGGGGATTTGCCGTCGGCTTGCAGACGCCTTATGGTTTGTGCCTGCGAAGATGTCGGGCTTGCTTATCCGCAGATTATCCCGATAGTTAAATCGGCGGTTGATATTGCAATGGCAGTTGGTATGCCTGAGGCTCGTATACCGCTTGCCGATGCTGTTATTCTTGTTGCGACAGCGCCTAAGAGTAATTCGGGCTATGCGGCTATAAATAAAGCGATGGCTGACGTTAAAAACGGTAATTATGGTCCTATTCCACGTCAACTTCAAAACAAGCATTATGACGGTGAGGACGCAGAAGTTAAGGGGCAGTTTTATATCTATCCCCATGATTATCCGAATCATTGGACTTATCAGCAATATTTGCCGGATAAGATTAAAAATAAGAAATATTACGAATTTGGCTCTAATAAAAATGAACAGGCGTTCAAATCTTATTGGGATAAGGTAAAAAATAAAAAATGACGAAAAAGCAGAGAGTATTAAACGTTATAGAACTACTTAAAAAAGAATATCCAAATGCAATTTGCTCTCTTAATTCGTCAAATGCGTTTGAACTTTTGGTGGCTGTCAGGCTGTCAGCTCAGTGTACGGACGCAAGGGTTAATCTTGTAACTCCGTCGCTTTTTGAAAGGTATAAAACGCTTGACGATTATGCAAATGCCAATGTTAATGACATTGAAAATTATATTAAGTCCTGCGGTTTTTATAAAAATAAGGCAACGTCAATTATCGGTATGGCAAAAATGATACGAGATGATTTTGACGGCAGAGTGCCCGATAATATTGATGATTTAATCAAACTTCCCGGTGTCGGCAGAAAGACGGCTAATTTGATAGTAGGCGATGTCTACGGCAAGGAAAGCATTGTTGTTGACACTCATATGATTAGAATTTCAAATCGTTTGGGGCTTGTTGATACAAAGGACCCAAAGAAGATAGAATTTGAACTGAAAAAGCTTGTTCCAAGTGATGAAGGCTCTGATTTTTGCCACAGAATAGTTCTTTTCGGTCGTGATACCTGCTCGGCAAGAAAGCCGCTTTGTTCTTCTTGCCCGTTGGCAGATTATTGTAAAAAAGTAGGAGTAAAAGCTAAATGAATTCAAATATTATACTTATCGGAATGCCTGGCAGCGGGAAATCAACCTGCGGTGTTGTTTCGGCAAAAATGTTACTTAAAAATTTTTATGACACCGATTTGCTTATTCAAAATCTTGAGGGAAAAAGTCTGCAGGAAATTATAGATAAAAACGGTGTTGAATATTTTGCAAAGGCTGAGGAAAGGGCTATTTTGTCCTTGGATATTAAGGGCACCGTTATTGCGACAGGCGGCTCGGTGGTTTATTCCGATAAGGCGATGGAGCATTTAAAAAGCCTCGGTAAAATTATTTATCTTCATTTAAGCTATGAGGATATGTGCAAAAGAATAAGTAATCTTGAAACTCGTGGCATAGTTTTTCAAAACGGCGAAACGCTTGAGGATATGTATAACGAGAGGCTTCCGCTTTATAATAAATGGGCACAGGCGGTAATCAATTGCGGTCAAAATACGGTTGAGCAAACGGCAAGGGCAATTGTAAGAGCGAGCAAGTGACAAATAAGGCATTATCATTTTTTTATAATTTGTGCAATTTGAATACTTGAACATATTATAAAAAAGTGATATTATAGTAAAAATATTTTTATATATTTAAGAATATAATTTAATACTTGTAAACGGAGGGAATTTTAATGAGCGAATACGGCGCAAAATTTGTAAAAGAGGGCTTGACCTTTGATGACGTGCTTCTCATTCCGGCTGAGAGTGACGTAACACCTGACAAGGTAGACCTCAAAACCAAGCTTACAAAGGATATTACACTTAATATTCCTGTTATGACTGCTGCAATGGATACCGTTACGGAATCAAGAATGGCAATTGCCATTGCGAGAGAGGGCGGCATCGGCGTTATTCATAAGAATATGACTATCGAGGAGCAGGCTGACGAGGTTGATAAGGTAAAAAGAAGCGAAAACGGTGTTATTACCAATCCTTTCTTCCTTTCACCAAACCATCTTGCAAGCGATGCTGAGGAACTTATGAATAAGTATCGTATCAGCGGTGTGCCTATCTGTGAAGAAGACGGCACTCTTGTAGGCATTCTCACTAACCGTGATATGCGCTTTATGACAGATTTTAACGTTAAAATTTCCGAAGTTATGACCCCGAAGTCACAACTTGTTACAGCACCAAAGGGTACTACTCTTGAAGAGGCTAAAAAAGTTCTTATGGGCTCAAAAGTTGAAAAGCTTCCTCTTATTGATGAAAACGGCAAGCTTTCGGGTCTTGTTACAATTAAAGATATTGAAAAAAGTGTTAAGTATCCAAACACTGCAAGGGATAAAGACGGCAGGCTTCTTTGCGCAGCCGCTTTGGGTGTAACAGATGATGTTCTTGTTCGTGCAAAGGCTCTTGCCGATGCAGGTGTTGACGCATTTGTTCTTGACTCTGCTCACGGTCACAGCCACAATATTATGAAGAGTGTTGAAATAGTTAAGAATGCTTTTCCACAAATTTCTCTTATTGCGGGTAATGTTGCTACCGCAGATGCAACAGAAGCACTTATCAAAGCAGGTGCAGACGCAGTTAAGGTCGGTATCGGCCCTGGTTCAATCTGTACTACCCGTGTTGTTGCAGGTATCGGTGTTCCACAAATTACCGCTATTTACGATTCTGCCGAGCGTGCAGATAAGTACGGCGTTCCTGTTATTGCAGACGGTGGTATTAAGTACAGCGGTGAAATCGTTAAGGCTATTGCAGCAGGCGGCTCTTGCGTAATGATGGGCTCGCTTGTTGCCGGATGTGAGGAATCACCGGGCGAAACTGAAATTTATCAGGGCAGGCAGTTTAAGGTTTATCGTGGTATGGGCTCACTCGGCGCTATGAACCACGGCAGTGCAGACAGATATTTCCAAAAGGGTTCAAAGAAATTTGTTCCTGAAGGTGTTGAGGGCCGTGTGCCTTATAAGGGAGCTTTGGGCGATACGATTTATCAGATGATGGGCGGCCTTCGTTCAGGTATGGGTTACTGCGGTTGTCATACTATTGAAGAGCTTAGAAATAACGCTAAGTTTATCAAGATTACAAGCGCAGGTCTTATTGAATCTCACCCTCACGATATTTCTATCACTAAGGAAGCGCCTAACTACTCAGGCTCAATCAGATAATTAAATCTATTAACTTTACGGGCGGATTTCGGCATTTTTGCTTTTCCGCCCATACTGTTTTATATCAATTTTAAGCAGGTAATCATATGGCTAAAAAAATCTCTAAATGGAAGAAGTTTAAAAGATTTTTAAAACGAAATATGACACCCACTTGGGCAAGGCATTTTTCCTATCAGGTTTTTGCTCTTCTTACAAGTGTTGCAATGATAGTCGGTGTGGCCGATTATGCCGTCACCAAGTCTTATGACGAAAGGAAGCTTTCTTTTATGGATAATTTTACTATTACTGCGCACACGGGCGCTTATGATACCGAAATGAATACTTTAGAGGCAGTCAAAGCGGCTATTAAGAATAATGCTGAGATTATTGAACTTGATATTCGCCAGCGCCCCAATAAAACGCTTGTTATGAGCCACGATATAGTTGTAACAAATAATGACGGCGCACCGCTTGAGGATGCCCTTGCGCTTATTAAGGACACACCCGATATGCAGATTAATTTTGATATCAAGGAAACCCGTGTTCTTAATTCCCTTCATGCGCTTTTGGTTGATTATAATTTGCTTGACCGTTCGTTCTTGACCGGAATTGAGGTTATTAACGTAAAGGCGGTTAAGGATTCTAATTGCGCAAATATGGATTATTATCTTAATTATAAGCCGTCAAAATTTAAGGCTTTTTCCGATGATTACAGGCAAAAAATTATTAAACTTTTGGAAGATACGGGCGCAATCGGCATTAACTGTAACTATAAATTTGCCGGCTCTCAGCTTTCAAATCTTCTTCATAAAAAGGGATATAAACTTTCTGTTTGGACTGTTGATACCGAGCGTAACGCAAAAAAAATGCTTGTCATTAAGCCTGATAATATTACGACCAAAGACCCCGAAATGATTAAGAAAGTTATAGCCGATTGGGGCAAATAATTTTTTTCAAAAAAAGCAAAAAAGGTCTTGACTATTGTTCTGACTTATGATATAGTAATTAGGCGTTGGAGATACGCTGGTGTAGCTCAGTTGGTAGAGCAGCTGATTTGTAATCAGCAGGTCAGGGGTTCGAGTCCGTTCACCAGCTCCAATATGGAAGAGTTCCCGAGCGGCCAAAGGGAACAGACTGTAAATCTGTCGCTATTCAGCTTCGGTGGTTCGAATCCACCCTCTTCCACCAAATAAAAACCAATCACTTTTGTGATTGGTTTTTATTTTTGTATAAACAAAGTGGATTCGAACCACTAATGGGAGCGAACGCCGAAGCCTGCGAGGCAAGGAGCGACAGAGAAACAGTCCGGTGGACTGTTTCGACATTAGTCCAAAGGTGCAAAGCACCTGCGATAAAATCCACCCTCTT
>ULOS01000107.1_pt1 | contig 152786 bp, 160 predicted proteins | sample 1952701 | NCBI WGS metagenome assembly ULOS01 (sample SAMEA4835607, study PRJEB28245) | human gut metagenome | biome: gut microbiome; material: fecal sample | place: Denmark | collected 2008 | reverse complement strand
GGCAATTTTTTTGAAATTTAATATTATTTAATATTTTATCTTTATTCCATTGTAATATTGTAGATACATATTGTAAGTTTTGACTATTTAATTTAGCTATATTTTCTAATTCAGAAGGTGAAAAACAAATCTTTACATATTGAGGATCTAAATCAAATAAAGTAATTTCTTCTGAATTTATTTTATTTTTATATTCTTCTATTTGTGATTTCTTTATATATGAGTCGTCTGTAAATCTATTTATACAGTTAATTATATCAGTTAATGAATATTCTATGTCTTTAAGATCATAAGAATTATTTTTTCTATCTTGTAGAGATAAAGTTAATGTTTTATTATTTTTGGTATGTTTTATAATTGTATTTAAAATTTCTTTTATAGCAGGTGCATTTTCTATAGATATGAATTCATTTTCTAGACTTTCCTCAAATCTATATGCACTAATTGCAAGAAGCTTGTCAATATCTACATATTTTATATATTTTTCTAGTAAATTTTTCATATCTGATAATATATCATGAAATTCAGTGTTTTCTATTAAATTTTCATATTCATCATAATTTTGGTTTTTTAAATTTTCTATTTCTTTTCTGGTTTTAACATTGTTTTTTAGGATTTGGTTTTCCAAAAGTAAAGTTCTCATATTATCTCCAATTTGTTCATTAGGAAATATATTATTAAAATCTGTTAGTACGATTGATTGTAATAGATATTCAATTCCTACAGTTTCGGTTTTATCAGATTCCATGAAATCTTGGTTTATTTCTTTGAATCTTTTTAGATTAGCGGAACTGTTTATTTTAATACCATCAATTAATTCTTTTGAATCAATTATATTTATGTCATATCTATTGGTATCTGTATTATAGAAATAGAATGCAAAAGATTCATCCATACCTTTACCTATTTTTTTGGCTATATTTAGATTTTGTTCTTGCTTTTGTTTCTGTATTATTAATTCCAGAGTTTCAGAATTATTACTTTTTGATTTATAGGTATTATCTTTTAATATAGAATCTATTAATTGTATATTATCAGAATAATTTTTTACAATTAATAATAATAATTTTTGTTTATTTATTTTGTTTTCGTGTTTAATTAAAAAATCTTTAATTTCTTTATAGTTTAAGTCAGAATTTTTTCTAGTAGAATTAACGAATTCATTAATTGTTTCAACATCATCACAAAAATATAATATATCAGATAAATGCATTAATAAGTCCGTAGAGTCTAAAAGTTCTTTTAAAGTTATTTTATTTAGTTTTTTCATATATTTTCCTCCATATATTTTCCATGGCATATATTATATCATGTTTTATGTTAATTAACAATAGGATTATAAAAAAAAAGCATTTGCTATTGCTAGCAAATGCTTGATATAATTGGTTGCGGGGGGTAGACTCGAACTACCGACCTTTGGGTTATGAGCCCGACCATTTCTTCCAATTTTTATCTTTTAAAATTTTTATATATTCTTACTCTTGCAACCATTTCGAAAGTATTTAATATTTCGATTTTTTATATAAATTTATCAATGTCCCTTTCATGTCCCTTAAACTGTATTTTTAAGGACAGACACTATATTACATTCCCTTTAAAATTTTAGGTACTATTTGCATATTATTGATGGGTTCTAATTTTTCAATTTCAGCTTTATTCGTATCTTCATCATATTCAACATAATAGTCCATTGTTGTACTCGCTAAAGCATGACCTAAATATTGTTTGATTTGATTTACAGGTATGTTTACATCAATGCATCTTGTCGCAAATAAATGCCTTAATTGATAAACACTTAAATGTTTAAAATTATGTCTTTTTAAAATCTTATCAAGTGTATCCCATAAATAATCACTACTTAAAGCATGTCCTAAACTATTCATAAAAATATACTCATCATCTAGCTGTTTTTTATTGGTATATCCTTTTTGTTTCATAACATATAGCATATATGTATGCATTAAATTATTTAACCAATTTTGCAATGGTATGTTTCTATAACTAGATGGTGTTTTCAAGTCTTTTTCTTCATAAGTAGATTCGATTTTTTCAAAATTATCATCATAATAGGTTACTTTTCCATAATTATCTCTTACTTTTACATTAGCATTTTCATAGCTGTAATGTTTCCATTTCATCCCACCATTTTCTCCTGGTCTAACACCTGTATTCATTATAAAAATATAGCATAGTCCATTTGTTTCAGACAATAATATTTCTATTAGTTGTTGTTGCTCTGCTGGTGATATAATAGGTTTCTTCTTCTGTCTTTGCACTTTCGGTGTACGAATTGTTGGAATAGGATTAAATTTTATTATTTTATCAATTTCAGCATCTGTAAAAGCCATATTTAGAATACTTTTTATTTCCTTAATTGTTTTAGGAGAGTATTTTTTGATGCCATTTTTTTCATTTCCCGTTGTTAAATCTGAAAAATATTCTTGAAGAATTAATCTATCTAGCGATTGCATAGGATAGTTACCTAAATAGGGAATAATGTTTGTTTTGATTTTTTCAATGTACCCTTGTAGAGTTCTAGGCTTAACAAATGGTTTTTTATGAATACGAATCCATTTCTTTAGCCACTCTTCTAAAGTTATTTTGTCTTTTTCTACATATTCATTGTCATTTGCTTCTTGTTTTGCTTTTATCATTTCTTGCACTAGAATTCTCTTATCTTTGTTAAATAAAGATATTTGTTTTGATTTGCCATTTGCTTTTATTGTTATTCTTCCTTCATATCCACCATTTTTGGGTCTAATAGAGCCCATTCCTCTGGTGTTTCTTTTTTTCTTTACGGATTGGTTTTGCGATGTTTTTACCATAACTTTGCCTCCATTCAAGATAGAGAACATTAAAAGTAAAAGCACAATATTTAATATTCTCTATTATAGGGCAAAATATAGAGGAAAGCAATGTTATACAAAAAATCTTCCAGAATTTTTATCAAACCATTCCTGTAATTTCTTTTTGTTAATGACAATTCTTCTTTTGAACTTAATGCAAGGAAAATCAGGGTACTTTATTAATTCACTCATTAAGTTTTTACTAATGCCGAGCATGTTAGCTGCTTCACTAACATTTAAACCAATTTTTTCATTAAAATTTTCATTCATTTATATCACTTCCATATATAGATTAGGCACATTTACTATAAACTGCCTTATGGAAGGGCAAATTTTTTTGAAACACTATATTATATTTTTATTAATCTTTTTTCCAATCACTTCCTTTCTCGTATATAATTTTATAACCTTTTTTTGTAAATTTCAATAAGCACGCCTAAAAAAAAATTTTTATTGATATTTAGGCATTTTTAAGCAATTTTAGTATGGCAAAAAATTTTTATTATTAATTTTTTGTATTCATTTTTATTTAAAAAAATAGACTTGTTTGCTTGATTTACAACGAACAAATAAGTCTAATAATAAAAGAAAATGAGTAAAACAGTGTGTGGAGTGTCGCTTTCTTTATGAACGGGGAGATGTATATGTTATTTGAACAAGTTTATGTACTTTTTATTTACATACTAATTGGTAAACTTGCAATGGTAACTGTTGTCGCTATTGCCTTATTTGTAGCTCTAGTTGTTACAATAAGAAGATTAGACAACAAAAAAAACACATCTCTGTCTGGTCATAGAGATGTATTCTATTATAATTAAATTATTAGGATTATCATATAAGCATTTGTTCTGATTTCTAAGTTATTTCGTCTTGAAATATCAATACTATTATTCTCTATCTAGGTATATAATCTAAAGGGGCTACTCTGTTATTATATAATCCTGGATATTGTCTTACTTCAAAATGCAAATGTGGTCCCGTCGAGTTTCCTGTATTTCCTACTCTCATAATTTGTTGTCCCTTTGAAACTCTTTGCCCTTTTGAAACTGCAATTGAGCCTGCTTGTCCATGTGCATATAAAGTAAATAGTCCATTATCATGTTTTATAATAATATAATTTCCATAACTTGTAGTTAATGCTTCTGCTAGGATTACTTCTCCATCTCCAACAGCATATACAGGTAATCCATTTATTCCTGCTGCTCCATAATCTACCGCACCATGATATTGCCCACTTGAATAATACATTCCAGTTGTGACATAACTATTAACTGGTTTTATAAATCCTGCTGAGGATGATCCATTTACATTTACATTAATATTTCCATTGTTAGAGTTATTGTTACTGCTAGTATTATTGCTAGATGCTATAATTGCGGTTATTTTATCATCTATTGACTTATTAGCTTGGTTTAAATCTTCTATTTGTTCTTGTATTTCTTTCTCATCATTTGATAATTTTGCAACATATGTATTTTTTTCTGTTTTTGACTTTTGTAATTCTTCAGATACATTTTGTTTTTGTTCTTTTGATGTGTTCATTTCTTCTTGGCTTACTTCCAAATCATGTTTAGAATTTTCTATATTTTCTTTTTGTTTTTGTATTTCTTCCAATAATTCTTCATCACTTATCACAATTTCAGATACTAAATAATAGTTTGAAATTAAATCAATTAAACTTTCTGAGCCTAATAAAACATCCAAATAAGAAGTTTCACCCGATTCATAAACAGCAACTAATCTTGCTTTTAATAATTCTTCTTTTTTTTCATAATTCTTTTGTGCCTCTTCTATTTCTTTTTGTGAAGTTTGTATTTTATTATCTAATTCTTCGATTTTACTATCTATTTCGCTAATTTGTTTTTGATATTCTGTTATTTGTGAGGTTAACTCATCTACTTGTTTTATTGTATCTGATTTTTCTACTTGAATGTCTTTTAATTCTGATTGTGCTTCATTTATTTTTTTGTTATTTTCAGCTTGCTCATTTTTTAAACTAGTAGTAGATGATGAAGCTAAAACTATGCTATGTAAAGTACAAATCATTATTAATATAATTCCTATAATTTTTATTCTTAATTTTATCATCAGTTTTCCTCCTCCAAAAAAATTAACATTTGTTCAGTATTCTTTATTATATTAACCAATATATATTAAACATCAAGAAAAGTAAAGCATTTTTCTACTTTATTTAATGATGGGGACTAAACAAGTTAGTCCCCAGTATGTGAGAGCATTGAAAATTTATAGTTACTTAATTTTTGATTTTTTCAAAGAGTATTTTTAGTCAGTTCCTGGTCATTCAGGTGGAACTTCATCTTGATAAAGTATATAACCATATGTTATATTTGCTTTTCTGTATGGTCCAGGTGGATTATACTGACTGCTAATATCCCAATACACTTGGATTCTTTGTCCTTTTTTAGCATTAGGATAATATAAAACGCGATCTATTGTTTCGCCTTCTTTGTATTGAACTCTGTCAAGAACTGCTCCTGTATCATAATCTCTTAATTCTACTGTTACAACAATAGGTGGATACGATGAACTATCTGCACGTGAAAATTGCGTCCAAATAAATAACTTTCCATCATCTCCTATTGTCTTCACAGGTGTAAGATTATCATTTTCAACTACAAAAGAGCCAACTGTTGCCTCTCCTAAATGCCAAACTTCTGTTCCTGATCGTGTTTCAGCAGCATAAGCTGTAGTTGTTCCTAGTATCATACCTAATGCTAGAAAAAGTGATAGAAATGTTGCTTTAAATCTTGTCATCTTCTATACCTCCATTATGAAAAAAATATCTCTCACATACTTGTTATATTAAAATGACACTTGCCATTTTAATATCATATGTTGCACTATGTAATTCATATGCAGTATACATTATACATTATAAAATATTTTGCCATAACGGCACGGAAAAAGTAAAAAAAAGTAAATTTATCCATATAATTTATTTAATATTATATAAACAATTTCTTTTGGCTTTGGCTTAACGACAAAACTATATTTAAAATATTCTTTTAATATTCTCTCTTCGCAATCAAAAAACATTGCATTAATTGCCTGCTTTATATTTCCATAAATAGTATTAACCGATTTATTATATTTTTCTGCCACAATAGGATAAAACTCTTTAGATAAATTATCTACATCCGATTCGTTTGATTTATATATTTGATATATACATTCAGATAAGTATTTTGTTCCCTTATATGTAAAATTAAATTTTAATTTTTTCAATTCTTTGTTTATTTTTGATTTTACATCTGTTTCCATTTCATAATTATTTTCACAGATAATTTTCTCTATACTTTCTTCAATCTCATTAAAATTAAAAGGTTTTAAAAAGCATCTATATATGTAATCACTATTATAAACTTGTCTTATCATAGAATAATCTCCAGAAACAACAATTATGGAACTTCTATATTTTTCTATCTTTTTGTATTCAATTTCTTTAATAACATCTACTCCGTTCATCCCTTTTAATTTTAAATCTAGTATAATAATATCAACTTTTTGTTCTTCTATTATTTCTAATGCTTCTTCTCCAGAATAAACCATACTATATAATTTTAATTCTTTATTTCTTTGAGATAAATAATTAATAATTTGCTTTGATTGATAAAAATTATCTTCTACTACTAGAACATTTGTCATACTCTCACTTCCCCTATAATATAAGAGTCCTTTTATATACTTTTATCTTTCACATTTTTACTTTTTTTACTTTTTTCTGTTCTAGTTATATATATAATTAATATCTATCCTTTTTGAATAGATACAGGTAGAGAGCTAGAAAAATACTACTGATGCATTTTAAGGAGGATATTTTATTATGAAGGTAAAAAATAAAGCAACACGGTTTATTATTAGTTTTGTACTTATGTGTGCAATGATAATAACATCTGCAGTTCCTGCATTTGCAGCTGGTGCCGAAGATTGGTCAAGTTCAACTAAAACCTATGTTGGTTCTATGCACATGACAGATAACAACTTAACGCAGGTAAAAACAATCAAAAGAACAGGTACTTTACACATAGTAGGGCATTTTTATGGAGAAGATGCTCATGCTGCTGTAAGCCCCATTAGATTAACTGCACAAATAAGGTATGCATATGGTGGGGCAATTGGAAATGCTAGTATTACAAAGGATGATAATAGAAGTGGTCTTGTTGACTTTGAGGTTACTTGCCCAGTAAGTTACGGTCAACAAGTCCAAATCTTCTTTGATGCAAGTAGCATCTCAAATCCGCCTGGATATTACAGACGAGCTTTTATTGAATACTGGTACTATATTAGTTAATTAACCATATTCTAGCTTTCTACCAAAAGAAGGAGTTGTATTTCAGCTCCTTCTTGGCTTATTAGTTATACAATGGATTGTTCATTTTTTCAAAAAAGTCTTCTCCTCCAATTATTTCACCTGTGGTTGCATCAATATAATATTTTTTATCCATTTGTTTATTATATTCTAGGCTTGTGCTAAAATTTATATTTTCCGGCTTATTGTGCTTTATTCTCACTATCCATACATTTCGCGTAATATTTTCTGTTTTATATATAGTAGTTTCTTCGTTACTTTCATCTATATTAGCATCATCAATATTATTTTCTAATTTGAAAATATATGTATTCATTTTTCTTATTTCTAATTCAGAGGCTATATCAATAATTTCTAATTGACTTAATTGTTTTTCTTTTTCTATTGAAATGCTTTTTGCATCATCTTCACTAATTTTTATTTCATTATTTTGAAAATTCTCATCTTTATTGATTATTACAGAATCTAATTTTATGATTTTATTGCTTTCATAAAAGTAAATTTTCATACTGTCATAGGGATTATATCTTTCATCATACTTTTTATTAAAACTCGCTACCCATATTTTATATTGCTTTTCTCCATAACAACTGCTTTCTTCTTTACAATAATTTAATTCATATTTTTCGTTATCTAGTTTTAAATTTTCACTTATATATACAGCATCTTCTTTTGCTTCCATTTCAGATATTTGACTTATATCATTATAAATATTATTTAAGTTATTAATTCCAATTAATTTTCCGTTTTTACCATCAATTAAAACATTAAACTTGTTATTGCCTATTATTTTTATATCAAAATAAATTGTATTATTTGAATTTTTAAGTTCTGCTTCTTCAATTTTTAATTCTTCATATCCAAGTGCATTTAATATTTCTAATGATTTTTTCTTTGCCTCTTCAGTTGTAATTAACTTCTCCTGATCCTCTTTTGAGATTTCTTTATTTTCTAATGACTTTTCTATATCGCTATTTTTAACCATCTCTGGTTCTTTCCATATTTTTTGATAGATATTATATCCTGCCAAAACAATTCCGCTGGTTAATATAATTCCTGCACAAGTAGTTGTTAATATTTTTATAAAATGATTACTTTTTCCCTTTTTAATGAACGCTGTATTAATTGCATCAACATACCCACTTGGAATATTTATTTTGCTTTTTAAAATTTGTTTGATTTTTTCCTCACTTGACTCTTTCATCAACAAATTCTCCTCCTATATCTTCTTTTATTTTCTTTCTTGCCCTATGCAAACAAGTATTTATTGTGTTTTCGTTCATTTTAGTTATTTCTTTAATTTCCTTTACTGAATATTCTTCCATGTAATATAATGTTAATATTATTCTTTCTTTATAATTTAGATTCTTTAATAAAGAGTAAAAACTTAAATCGTTTTCTACATCTTTATATCCATTTAGAATAATATATTTTTCTAAATTATATTCGTCTATGGAAATGTCCTTTTTGTATTTTCTTCTATATATTCTATTGCATTTATTAATCAATATTTTAATTATCCATTGCTTTATTTTACTTACATCCTTTATCTTTTTTATAGATTTATATGCTTCAATCATTGTTTCTTGAATGGCATCTTCTATATCTGCTTCATTTGTAATTCTAGTTTTTGCTATCTTGTATAAATCTTCTTTTAATATTAACACTATTTGTGTAAAAGCTTCTTTATCTCCTTTCTTAGCCTTTACCACTAATTCTTCCATTTATTTTCCCCTTCCTATGTCTTGTAATAATAAAATCTGTAACTAACATTTATTTTTCTATTTATATGAGTCCATTAACTTTATATATCCTTTCAAAGTTTATAATATTTTTTAAAATAGTTCCATATAATAGCAAAAAGATTGTAATATTTAAATTTTCATTACCAGCATTCTTCAATTTTACCATCTCTATTTTTAACTTTTTTTATGTATAATCAACATTAAAATCACAATTTAAAAATCTTTATAATTTGATATATGTTTTCCAAATTATAGCCGAGTGGCACTAAATCTCGAAACACTCTGCTTATAATGTAATCTAAGTTATTACTCTCCAACTAACAACAATAATATCTTCACTCTTTATCAATATATTTTTCAAAATCCACCATACAATAGTTAGCATCAGGTAGTTCTTTTCGTAATTTTGTTTCCAGTTCTGCATCACAAATAATATATGTTCTTTTAGTGGAATTCTCATTTATAAAATATCTAAATCTGTTAATCTTTTCAGTATCTATAAAGTAAAAAGTATTAATAAATTTATCTTTATTATTTGAATATTCACAAAAGCTATATTCAGATAAATGAACATTACTATAATACTTATCTATTAATTCTTTCCATCTCATACTATGTAAATATTTTAATTTTTCTCTATTAATATCATTATCTTCAATTACTAATATTTGATTCTTCCCAAAGGCAAAATAACTGAAATCTATTCTGTTTATATCATTTACTAAAATAATAATATTGCTATATTTCATTTCTTTTTGTATATCAAAGGCTACAGATTCAATATATCTATTGTCATGTTCTTTAAAAATTTGATAAGCCAAGTATTCAAATCCATTTATATTAAATATTCCTATAAATCTTCTACCTGTTGTCGTAAGTATTGTTTTATCTTTTATTGCAAATGATGGTATAAAATCAACTGTATTACAATTATAATAAAAAGTAGCTATGTTACTTAATTTTAATAGTCTTTCTCTATATTTTTGGTTTTTATTCAATTTGTTGTACTCAAAATTTAATAGTTTTACATATTGAATTCCTGATTTTCCTAATACCAGTATCCACTTAATTTTTCTTAAAAAATTTTTATCTATTAGATTTTTAATTCTATTTCTATAATATCTACTACTACTAAAAAAATATTTTGCACTATTTACATTTAAACATTGATATTTTGCAATAAATTTTATTAAAGAAATCTCCTCTTTATCTTTCAAAAAATAATTCAAAATTATCATCACCTCCAATACGAACTAAAAGTTTATCAATAAATTGTCCTTTTGGTAGGTATGCCATATCTTCCGATATTGCAACCTACCTCCACTTCAAAAAACATGTAATAAAAATTATAAAACACTTGAAATATATGCATTTCATTGTACTCTAAAATATGCCAAATTTCTTCTTGAAAAAAAGCTAATTTTGCCATACTTTTTGTTACTGTAAAACTTATATTTTTTTATAGTTTGTACTACTATTTATGATAGATTTTTTGTAATAATTTAATAAGGTATCTGGTTTATTATCCACTGCTAAAAAATATAAATTTATTAAATATTCTCTACTTACATTTTGCAATAAAAATTGAAAATTACTATTATACAAATCATATAAAACATATATAACATTTTTTACCATATTAATTTTATCTTCTTTCATATATTGAAGCATATAAGGTTTATAATTAAATTCTAACCTATCAATTATTGCTAAAAATTCTTCTGGAATTTCGTTGCTATTATTTATAATTAAATGAAATAAATCATCTATATTATATTTTATATTATTATCTTTAACATTTTTGTTAATACCCTCTATACTTTTTTGTATATAGGGGTATTGATTTTTTTGATAATAGGGGATATCTACAATGTAAATATTTCTTGATACTATTTCTTTATTTTCATTTCTTATAACTTCTGTTTTTATATATCCAAGCTGTTGCAAATGTGAAATCCATCTGCTAACTGAGACGGCTGTTACATTATATAAATCTGCAAAGTATTTATTTTGAGCATAACAATAACCATTTTTATTGGATAATGCTGTAATTTCTCCATATAATAATTTTTCTGTATATTTTAGATTAGTGTCATACCTAACTGTTGCAGGTATTATTGCATAATAATTTGGTTGTTCTTTTTTACTCATATTATGCACCTCCAAATCTTTAAATTTTGCTGAAGGGCAAATCTATAGAGTATGAAAGTGTTTATAGAATACAAAAAAGAGACCTTACTTTTTATAGTAAAATCTCTGTATTAAAATTACATTTAAAGGGATATCCCTTTAAGTAAAAACTCTCGAATTGGTTGCGGGGGGTAGACTCGAACTACCGACCTTTGGGTTATGAGCCCAACGAGCTGCCAACTGCTCCACCCCGCGATATAACAATTATTATTATAAGGCTAAACCTGTACTTTGTCAATACATTTTATTAAATTATTAAAGAATTTAGTGTTGTAGGGTCATATAATATATTATATTCTAATAAAAAAGATTTATTACAAAATTTTAGTTTTTAATGTTATTTAAAATATTTTTGTTATGTGTAAAATCAATTAACCATTTATTTAAAGCTTTTTGATTTTTAAATATTAATATTTTATCAGGAGAAATATCTTTTAAATTTTCTAAAAGCAAAGGACGTTTTTTTCTATTATATGTAGCAACATATTTTATAAAAGTAAAATTTAATCGTTCTTTGCAACCAGGGATTTCAGGACGTTCCTTATTGAATGTTGTTATTATTCTTTTAAAAACACCTTTTAATTGAGAAAAAGTAGAGTAATCTAGCCAAATAATTAAGTCAGCTTTATTAAATCTTTCTTTGATAGTATTGTTATAGTTTCCATCAATTATCCATTTCTCTTCAGAAGATTTAGCAGATATAATTTTGTCTCTTTCATTTTTATCAAGTTCAACCCAATTTGGTTTATAGTTTAGACTGTCTAAATGAATGGCAGGTAAATTAAGTTCTTTAGATAAAATATTACATAAAGTACTTTTCCCACTACCAGATCCTCCGACAATAGAAATTCGATTATACATATAAGACCTCCATATAATTATTAAAATAAGTTTTTAGTAAAGTAATAATTTAATATTTATTATATTAGAAAAAAATTTATTGTCAATAGTTTATTATAATAAATGATTAAATCAAGAGGAAGTTTCTACTGTTATACTATGTTCTCCTCTTTCAATCCTTCCATAATAAGCTCTACTTATTTGACATTCTTCTGCGAAATCATTCTATGTGTACCCTTGTTCTTCCCTATATTTTCTAATATTTAGACCTATTTTTTCATTTATATTCATAAATTTCTCCTTTTTAACATAGCGTTTACTTCAATAGAAATTAATTATAAAATGCAAAAAGAATGACAATAGATATTGTGTATTCTAATAAAAAATCACTTATATGTGAAAAGGAGGAAAAATGAAAGTTTTAAATTTTAAAACAAAATCTTTTAGGAAAATTCCAAATCCATTTTACAGTTTAAACAACTATATGGATAATTCAGAAATGTATATAATGATTTGTGATATAAAAGACAATCCTAAAGATATTCCAATGGAAACTAATCCAAGGGAACAAAAACTTACTACAGCAGTTGCAAAAAAATAAGGGCATCATTACTTAATGGAAAGAGTAACAATTTTTATTTGTTAAATAGGGAATTAACGATTTCTGCTAAATCAGTAAAATATGACAATAAAAACGATTTAGTCACAATTGAATTTCAGGATGATGAAGTGCATGGAGATATTGATGTAACAGATATAGTATCAATATTAAACTTATTTAATATTGATAAGTATCCTGATAAAAATGAAAATCCAATAATTTCATAAACAGGAAAATGACAATGCATTAAAAATTATATAAATATTCATAAGGAATTAGGAAATTCTATGCAAAATCCATATGCAAAAATGAAGTATATAATTCCAGATATTTTCAAACTGTAGGATCACTTAGAAAAGAATATGAGAAAATTTTATAGTAATGGTGTATCAAATAAAAAATATGGTGCAATAACAGGAGTTACTGCTAGAAAAGATGGAAAAGAAGCTTTTTATGTAGGTATGAAAGATTATAAGCATTTGCTAGATTTTAGCATTTGCTTTTTTCTTGATCTTTTGGGTTAATTTGACTAAAAAATAAATATAAATGTATTGGATTTGTACACAGGGAGTGGTATAATTGTGGAAAATGATAGGGAGAATTTAAAAAATGAAAATAATAACGTTATGTGGAAGTTTAAAATTCAAAAAAGAGATGATGGAAATTGCAGAAAAAATGGCTTTATTAGGTAATTGTATTTTGACACCTATTTATCCAATTATAGAGAATGTTGAAAGAACAGAAGAACAATTAGCGAAACTAAAAGAGGAACATTTTAAAAGAATAGAATTATCTGATGCTATTTTAGTTGTGAATGTAAATAATTATATTGGAGATAGTACAAGTTTAGAAATTGAATATGCGAAGAAATTAGAAAAGGAAGTCATATATTATACAGAATTATTAAGAAAAAATTAGTTAAACATATTAACTTTTAATATGAGAAATGGAGTTATTGAAGATGGAAAATACTATAATCTATTTAATTAGACATGCTGAAACTGTTGTTGAAAATGGAATTAGAAATACAAATGAAGAAACTCAAATAATTAACGAAAAAGAAATATTGTCTGTATATGGTGAAGAACAATCAAAGAAATTAAGCGAAAATACTGAGTTAAAGAATGTTGACGTTATTTGGTCAAGTAGTTATACAAGGGCAAAAGCAACTGCAAAATATATTGCTAATACTAATAATTTACCTATTAATTTAGATAGTAACTTAAATGAAAGAAAATTAGGAAATTTAAAAGAATTAGGAAAATTTATGAAAGACAAAAGTACAAGAGATCCATCTCAAGAACAATTATTAGACAGAAATTATAAGACTTCTGATGGTGAAAGTGCAGAAGATACAAGAAAAAGAATGAATATTTTTTTTAATAGAATACTCAAAGAGTATGAAGAAAATAAAATTGCTGTTGTAAGTCACCGGGGGAGCGATAAAATTCTTTTTATTAAATTGGTGTGAAGTAAATGAAGAGGTTAAATTAGTATACAATAATACTATTTTGAATATAACATCTCCTTGTTTGTTAAAAATGATTTTTAGAAAAAATAAATTAGTAAGTTTGGAACAAATAAAATAATTAAAAAATAACATCTAAAATTAAGAAATTTAATAATAAAGGGGATATATTAGGACAAGAGTCAATTAATTGTGATATTTTATAGAGGATGCGAAAGATTCATTAAAAGTAATAGGATATCAAAAAAATAAATAATTGGACATACCGATATATATATATAATTGTTTTGTTAAAAAGGAGGAAATAGAATTGAATAAGATATTAAGTGAAACTAATAAAGAAAGAGAGAAATCTTGTGGATGTATCATAATAAATAAAAATAAAGTGTTATTAATTAAACAAACCAAAGGGCATTGGGGATTTCCGAAAGGACATGTCGAAAAAGATGAAACAGAAATTGAAACTGCAATTAGAGAAGTAAAAGAAGAAACAAATTTAGACGTAGAAATTGATGCTAATAAAAGATATACAATGGAATATGTAACAGATAAAGGAACATTGAAACAAGTGGTCCTATTTATTGCAAAATGTACAGGTGGAGAGATAAAAGCACAGGAATGTGAAGTGAATGATATAAAATGGTTGGATTTTGATGAGGCAATGCAAACAATTACATATGATAATACTAGGGAATTGTTTAAGAAAATACTTAAGGAGAGAATATGAAAGTATTAACAATAAAACAACCTTGGGCAACACTAATAATGCAAGGAGATAAAAGATTTGAATTTAGAAGTTGGCAAACTAAATATAGAGGAGATTTATTAATACATGCAGGAAAAGGAATAGATAAAGAGGCAATGAAAAGATTAGCAAAATATATTCCAGAAGATTTGCCAGTAGGAAAAATATTAGGAAAAGTTAGATTAGTAGATTGTATAAAAATGTCAACAGAATTTAAAGAGATGTTATTAAAAGAAAATGCAGATATATACACAGATAGTTCTTTTAAAGAAAATTATGGTTGGCAACTGGAAAATGTAGAAGTATTTGATGAACCAATAGAAGCAAAAGGAAAATTGAGTTTGTGGGAGTATAAAGTATGAGAAAAATAGAAAAATATTATGAGAATACAGCAGATGCAAATCCTAATTATATTGTTAAAAAATTTATTGAATTAAAGATTGAACCAGGCAATGCGGTTGAACTTGGATGTGGAGCAGGAAGGGATACAATATATTTAATAAAAAATGGTTGGAATGTATTAGCAATAGATAGGGAAGATATTGAATCTAGAATCAAAACGAAACTATCTAAGGAAGAATCGAATCAGTTTAAATTTTTAAAGCAAAAATTTGAGAAAATTGAATTGGAAAAGAATAATTTAGTGATTGCTAATTTTAGTCTTCCATTCTGCGATAAAAATAATTTTAAAGAATTATGGAATAAGATAAATGATAGCATTTTAAAAGATGGATATTTTGTTGGTAATTTCTTCGGAAATAATGATGAATGGAAGAGTATAAAAGAACAGATGACTTTCTTAACAAGAGAGCAGGTAATAGAATTGTTTGAGAATTTTAAAATTATAAAATTTATAGAAGTTGAAAAAGATGATTTTACTGGTTTAGGTAAAATGAAGCATTGGCATATATTCAATGTGATAGCTAAAAAATTATAGAATAGAATAAAATGTTATTGTATTAGTAATAGAAATATTGATAAAAAAATTATATTTAGGGTGAGAAATTAGGTAGTTACTATTTTTTATGTGATAATTGGTATAGATTTAATGAAAATATTGAATATAAATAAAAAATATATACTGAAAATATAAAGATTCTCCCGCATGTAATCTCATAACCCGAAGGTCCCAGGTTCGAGTCCTGGCTCCGCAACCAAAGTATAAATACTTACAGTTTCAATGACTGTGGGTATTTTTTTATGTTTTAAAAATGGTCGCTATAATGCCTAAAAATAGCATTATTATGTCAAATTGGGAAATAATTGGGAAGTATTTTAACTTTTTTATTCCTCAAAAGACTATGTATATCAGTAAAAAACATGGGAATTTGTAAATTGCTTTTTACTGATTTTCTTCCGACAAAGTAATTTTGTGATTTATTGAAAAAAGTAGTTTTAGTTTGGTATTAATAAATTTTGTAATACATTTCCTGCACTTTTATTGTGGGAAATGATAGGATGCACATAAAAATTAAATGTTGTAGTAATTTGTGCATGACCTAGTCTTGCAGCGACAACTGCTACATCTATATTTGCGATATAAGCAAAGTAGCATTTGTATGCCTTAAACCGTGAAAATTAATTACAGGTAGACCAATTTCTTTAACAAACTTAACAAACCATTTACTAATAGTAGATGGGTGCATAGGCTTACCATCTGACTGAACAAATAACCTATCTGAATTCGTCCATAATTCGCCGCAAATTGATTTTTGCGTTTCATACCATAATCTATATTCTTCAAGCAAAGAAAGAACGAAATCAGGAATTGCTACTTCTCTGATAGAACTTTCTGTTTTAGGTGGTTTAGTAAATACTCCTTTGTCTGCTAAATATTGACTTGAATTATTAATACTAACGATTCCATTTGTAAAATCAATATCAGACCATTCTAGTCCCATAAGTTCACCAAGTCTTACGCCAGTAAACAATGTTAAAGTTATTGCTGTTTTATATTTAATGTCATCTACAGATAGTTCATTAAGATTTGAAAGGAGAACTTTACATTGTTCATCATCATAATATCTTCTTTTTGGCTTTTTACTTTTCGGTGGCGGAACTCTTTCACAAGGATTAGAGAATAATAATTGCCAATATACAGCTCTATGAAGCATTGCACGAATTAATCTATGGTGCTCTAATATAGTTTTCTGAGATAAAGGTTTTAATGTTCTATAACCATTATTACATTTAACACGCTTTATTTGTGTATCTTTATCTAACATATCATAGAATTTCATTATATCAGTAGGTTTAATTTTATCTAGTTTAAAATGTCCAAGATAAGGTAATATTCTTGATTCCAACATTCCTAAATATCTTCTATAGGTAGAAGGCGCTAGTTCCTTAGAACCATAATCTCTTTTCCATATTTCAGTAAATTCTTTAAATGTTATAGACTTACCTTCAATAACTGTTCCTTGTTCTACTTCAGCAACAAACTTTGCAAGTTCAATTTTTGCTTGTGATTTAGTTCCATGAACTGTTTTAGTATGACGTATAGGCTTTCCATCTAAATTAAAACCATGGCAAACTATTAACCTGTAACTATTTTTGCCTCTTTTTTTAATACTCCCGGCCATTACTCTGTTTCACCTCCTTTCGAGTTAGATAATGGGGGGAGATATAAATGTTAACTATAATTATATTATCATAATAGTTAACAAAGCGCAAGTGACAATATAAAAACAAAAAGGATTTCAGTTCACTATGAACTGAAATCCTTAGAATTAAAATTTTGTGTCTTTTGGCGGACAAGGGTCTTTGCCATAGCTGTCTCTATCACGAATTTGTCCATTTGGTCTATGAATGAATAATTCTGAAGCTTGATTTTGTGCTACAATTCTTCCGTATTCTATAGCTTCTCTTTGAGTATTAAAAATTTTTGTTGCTTTAGAATTACCTTCGCCTTTTAATTGCCAAAAGTCACCTTTTGGTGTCACATGTTGATTCTTACTCATTGAACTAATCTCCTTTCTATCCTTAAGAACTTGACTTCTGACAATAATTCATGCTATAATTATAAACAACATAACTTTGGAAGGTTATATGTATAATAAAGTTCTAATGTTTATAGCATTAGGATTTTTTTATTGTCAAAATTATTATACTATTATTTCATACATAAGTCAACCTCAAAATGCATAAATTTAAAATGAAAAGCAAAATATCGACAATTAAATTAATAAAAATGAATAAAAAATGCAAAAATGTAAAAAATATCATAAAAAGTGTTTACAATCAATAATTAATGTAATATAATATTATAGAAAAGGAGGGAATAGCATGCTAATACAGTTTAGTATAAAAAATTTTATGTCCATAAAGGATAAAATAACTTTTAGTATGTTAGCTTCTAAAGATAAAGAACATGAAGAAAACTTAATAAAAGGAGAAAAAGAAAATTATTTAAGAACCGCAGTAATATATGGTGCAAATGCCTCTGGAAAGAGTAATTTGTTTAAAGCTATAAATATAGTTATAATGATGTTGAGAAATTCAAATAATATGCAACCTAAAATGCCGTTGCCTTTTTTTCCATTTAAGTTTGATAAAGAAACATTAAACGGAAAGACAGAGTTTGAAATTATAATGAAATTAAACGATGTTAAATATGTTTATGGTTTTAAATCTGATCGTAATAGAATATATGAAGAATATTTATATTATTACCCTAATGGTAAGCAAACAGAAATATTTGAGAGGACAAATGTAACTAAATATCACTTTACAAAAGCTGAAAATGAATTGTTCGATATAAAAGAAAAAAATATGGAAAACAAGTTGTTTTTAGCAACTGCAACAACATGGAATTATGAAAAAACAAAACCAGTTTATGATTTTTTAACAAATGAGATAAATACTATTTTTGAATATGAACCTTTAAGAGGATTTTCTTTTGAACAATATAATTCAGATAAAAATGGAGAATTAAGAAAATTTTCATTAGATTTATTAAATAAAACAGATTTAAATATAAGTGGCTTTGATGTTAAAAATGTTGATATTACTCGTGAACATTTATTGGCATTTCCACCAGAATTAAGACCGTTAATGACAAATGGTATGAAAGGCTATAATGTAACTACTAGACATACATTTGAAGATGAAAAAGGAAATAAAGTAGATGGAATTATAGATTTTGAAGAAGAATCATTAGGAACTAAAAATATTTTCTTATTAATACCATGTTTAAAAGATACATTAGAAAAAGGAAAAATTATGATAATTGACGAATTAGATAAAAGTTTACACCCATTGCTAGTCAATTATATAGTTAGTCTTTTTAATAATCCTGTGATAAATAAAAATGGAGCGCAATTGATTTTTAATACACATGATACAAATTTATTAAGTTTAACAATATTTAGAAGAGATCAAATTTGGTTTACAGAAAAAAATTATAAAAATGGTTCTACTGATTTATACCCGCTTGATGAATTCCCTGTTAGAAAAAATGAAAATATTCAAAAAGGTTATTTGAATGGAAGATATGGCGCAATACCATTTATAGCTATAGGAGAAGAATTGTGGCAAGACCAATAATTCAAAAACAAAGGGGAAGAAGTAGTAATAATCGTGGTAGAACAAAAAATGTAATTTTATTTGGATTTGAAGGTGAAAATAAGACTGAGAAAAAATACTTTCAAAATTTTCAAGGAAGGGATAAACCATATAATATTCAGTTTTGCTATGGAAATGACACAGATCCTTTACAAATAGTTGATAATTTAATTAGCTATATGAAAGATAGGGATATTAGTGTAAAAAAAGGAGATAAAATATTTTGTGTTTTTGATTCAGATGTTGATGTTAGCAAACAAACAAGGATTGAGCAAGCTTATGCAAAGGCTTCAAAAAAAGGCATAGAATTTATTATGTCTGTGCCTTCATTTGAAGTGTGGTATTTATATCATTATAAAAATACTACACATAGATTTAATTCTAATGAAGAATTAATAAGAATGCTAAAAAGATATATACCAAATTATGAAAAAAACAAAGATATATTTAGTGAAATTAATAGTAATATTAATGTGGCTGTACAAAATTCAAAATTCGCTAAAGTACATCATGGAATATTGGATGGACAAGCAATTACCAGTATATTAAATAATCCCGGTACTGATGTTTATAAAATTATTGAATACATAGAAAGTTTTAATAAGAGTGAAGAATGATATATATTAATCTTCACTCTTATTTTAGTTATTAGTTTTCATCCAACCATTCATCAAACTCAGTATAAGTTTTTTTACCAGATTTAACATCATTAACAAATTGTTTAGCTTCTTTTTTCCATTTTTCGTAATTCGTCTTGTAGTATTCAATATCTGGATTTCTTTTTACAGCCATAGCTTTTTTAGCATATATTTGTCTGTATTTACCATATACAGGTTCTTCGTTTTCTTTTCTTTTTTGAGATGTTTTTATTCCATATTCTTTACAAGTAATATCTTCTGCATACTTATCATTGCAATATAAAGTGTTATTTTTATCAGAGAAAAAGTATTTACCACAAACTTGGCATTTCTTTATATAATCAACATCATTTAACACTATATGATAAAGAACAATATAAAAATATGTAAATAAATTATTAGTTTTAAAATCATATTTATTACCAACTATATTTTCGCCATTAGGATCATTTTTAGTAATAGTATTTATTAGAAAATCTTCATCTGATAAAGGGTTAGAGATACCTTCTTCAATTTTACTCAAAAGTCAATAGGTACCGTTGAATAAAGAAAGGAGGATTCAATATTGGACTTAAAAACACTAGAAAGAACAACATTAACCATGAAAGAAGCAGCAGAATATTTAGGAATTAGTTATTGGCTTGCTAATCAGTTAGTAAGAAGAAAACAAATACCTTGTTCAAAAATTGGAGGCAAGTTTTTGTTTAGAGTACAAGCATTAGATGAATATTTAACTAAAAAAGAAAAAGATTCAATGGCTAATTAACTGAAAGAAAGGTGAAAGGAGGTATGGCAGAGGTATCATGGATTAAACTTAGTACAAATATTTTTTCAAACAGAAAAGTTGCATTATTACTGAATGAACGTGATGGGGATACGTACTTCAGAATATGGATACAATTGTTAACTATTGCAGGACAATGCAATTCAAATGGAAAATTAATTATAGGGGAGAATAGTCCATTAAATGTGCAACAATTATCAAAAATTTTAGGAAAATCTGCCAAAAAAGTTGGAGAAATATTAAATAAGTTTATAGATTTGAGGATGATAATTTTTGAAAATAACTGCTATGAAATAAGAAATTGGGGAAAGTATCAAAGTGCAGATAAATTAGAAGAAATACGAAAAAATAATAGAGAACGACAAAGAAAATTTCGTGAAAAAAGTAAAATGCAAGCTAACGTTACAGAAATGTTAGAGTAACACTATAGATAAGAAAAGAAAAAAATTATAAGTTAAGTAATAAAAAAAGCTAGTATAAGCCGTCAAACTAAATACTAACTTTAATCAAATTTTATAATAATATTTTAATTCAAAATCTTAAAAAAGTAAAGAAAAAATTAATAGAAGGAGGAATTTATATGAGTGAGAAAACTAAAAAAGAGCCAATAATATATTCAAGATATGGAGACTATTTAATACCAAATTTAATATTAGATAAAGGAAAAGTTAGACCTAAAATTGGAAGATATGGAAGGCTAAGATTAAAATTTTTAAAGGAAGAAATGAAACCAGTTTATACAAAAATGTTAATGGAAGATACACTAACAGATTATTTATTAGAAGTGGATGCTAGAGCAACAGATATGGAAAATATGTTGATAAATGTGATGAAAAAACATGATAATATTGATGAAAAATTAAAAGAAAAAGATCAAATGAAATGGGTTGGAGCAATGAATATGATAGCGTATTCAGCAAGAGAAATGGTACTTGGAAAATGTATAAATACTTATAATGTTTAATAAAAGAAGTGCTTGAATTAATAAAAAATTCAGGCACTTTTTTAAAATAACTGTATAATAAAATTGTGAAAAGAGAGTATATCTAATGTCTAGCCAGCACTGAATTTGTACTCCCATACAAATTCTAATGTGGGATATCCCAAACCCAAGAAAGGAGAAAAGTAATGAGAAAAAGAGAAATAAAATTAAGTGTATATCTTAATTATGATGAATGGAAGATGTTAACTTTAAAAGCAGAAAAAGTTGGATATAACAAATCAGCTTTAGTAAGAAGTTTAATAGAAGGATTTAAACCCAAAGAAAAACCATCAGAGGAATTTTACGAAGATTTAAATTCAATAAGGAAAGTTGGAAATATATTAAATCAAATTGCAAGAAGAGCACATTATCAAGGATATATTGAAGATGAAAAATTTTTGAGAAAAATGGAAAATGAATTACAAAATCTTATATTGAATATAAAGAGAAAATATTTATTGCAGAGAAGAAATAAAAAGTTAAATAATCTGTCGAATTTTGTAAGAAATAAAATTCGACAAATTTGGACTATAAAGTGGAAAAAAATGAAAGCTTATGGTAAAATATATTCATAAAAAAGTTTATAAATAATCTTGGGGGAAAATATGATAAAAGAAATGACTGAGGATGAGGTAAGAGATTTAGCTGGAAAAATTTTAAAGTTTGAAAATACAGATAAAGTTCAATCAGGGGTTGGACAATTAACTTCATTTAATCAATTAGGATTTAATGGAATAAAAGATAGACCAGATGGATGGTATCTTCCTAAAAATTTTGAAGAACCTGCCATTATATTAGAAACAAAAAATTCAAATCAAAAATTAGAAAACTTTTTAGATGAAGTAATTAAAAATTGTGATATTGTTTCAACAAAATATAATAAAGTAATTGGCATCTTATATAATGGTATAGATGTGATTGTTTTAAAAAATAATGAAGTAATAGAAGCTGTTGATACACTACAAAATAAAGATTATTATTTGTCATTATTTAAAGTAAATAAAATAGATAAACAAAAAATATATGGATTAACTAAAAAAATTAATGATTGTCTTCATACAGAATTTGGAATTAAAAATTTATATCATAGAATGATTTTTACGGCGTGTGCTTTAGTTGCTAAGAGATATGGAGCTATGTTAATAAAAGGTATGAATTATCCTACATTTCATACATTAATACATTCGACATTATCAAAATCACTAGAAGATAGTAGAAGACAAAATCAAAAATTAGATATATTGCTTGAAGTTTATTCAGAAATTAAGATGAACTCAACTGAAAATCAAGAAGCAATTGATAATTTTATTGAATGGATTTCTGAAATATCTGAGTGTGTAAACTCTGATTATTGGAATGGCGAAGATGTAATGGGAATTTTCTTCAATGAGTTTAATAGATATAAAAAAAAATCAGAAAGTGGACAAGTGTTTACACCAGAGCATATTACTTCGCTTATGTATAGATTGATAGATGTACATCAAGATGATAGAGTGTTAGATGCAGCTTGTGGTTCAGGTGGATTCTTAGTTAAATCTATGAGTAATATGATTAAAGAATCTGGTGGGATTCAATCTGATAAAGCTAAAAAGATAAAAAGTCAACAACTATTTGGTATAGAATTTGATAGAGAAATCTTTGCATTAGCTTGTGCTAATATGTTAATACATAAAGATGGAAAAACTAATCTGGAACAATTAGATAGTAGAACTCTTAAAGCAGGAGAATGGATGAGAGAAAAGAAAATTACTAAAGTTTTAATGAATCCTCCATTCGAGAGAAAATACGGGTGCTTAAAAATAGTTGAAAATGTTTTAGATAATGTTCCTCAACATACAATGTGTGCATTTATTTTACCAGATAAAAAATTAGAAAAAGATAATAGTGCTTCTATATTAAAACATCATCAATTACAAAAAATAGTTAAATTACCTGAAAAAGTATTTTCAGAAGGGGTAACAACATCAGTATTTATTTTTGAAGCAGGAATACCTCAAAATAATAAGGAAATATTTGGATGTTATATAGAAGATGACGGATTGGAAACAGTAAAAAATCAAGGTAGACATGATATCAAAGACAGATGGCAAGAAATAGAAGATAGATTTGTAGATGTAGTTCATAAACAAAATGGAGATGATACAATTCAATGGATTAAGCCAAGTGAACATTTAAGTTATCAAATGCCAGAAAAAGAATTTGAAATATATGAAGAAGATTTTACCAAGACTATGATGGATTATATTATGTATCAAGAAGGAATTGATGTAAAAGTGTTTTCAGATAAATTAATAGAGAAGGTAATGTATTCAAGTTGTGTTGCTGAAGATGGAGAAGACTACGTTATTACATTAAAAGGTGATAACAAAGATGAAGAATAAGATTGATATAAATGAATGGAAAGAATTTAAAATTGGTGATTTATTTGATATTCATCCGACTAAAGCATATAAAATGAACAATAGCTCTTTGTTAGCAGAAGATGGAATAAATCCTGTTGTTGTCAATTCATGTTATAACAATGGGATAGGTGGATATACTAATTATGATTGCACTGAAGCTGGAAATATGATTACTTTTAGTGATACGACATCTGCTGATTCAATTTTTTATCAAAAAGATAATTTTGTTGGTTACCCACATGTTCAAGGAATGTATCCAATTGGAGAATATAAAGATAAATGGAGTGAGTATACTTATTTGTTTTTTGTAACATTATTTAGAGAAAAAGCTATTAATTTAAATTATGACTATGTTAATAAGTTTACAAGAGAATCTGCAAAGGAAATAATGATTAAACTTCCAGTAGATAATAAAGATAATCCAGATTGGAATTATATGGAACGATATATGAAAAATATTGAAGAACAATCAAGAGAGTCAATAAGAGAATTAAATAATTGTAGTGAAGAAACAAATAAAATTGATATTTCCAAATGGGCTGAATTTAAAATTGGCAATATATTTGAGATAGTGTCTCCAAAAGTTTATCATACAAGAGAAGTGAAAGAAAATTCAAATGGGATACCTTATGTAGTAAGAAGTAAGTTTAATAATGGAATAAAATATATGGTAGAAAAAGATGAAAGATTTATTGTAAACCCTAAAGGCGTAATTTCGTTTGGAGCAGAAAATGCATCATTTTTCTATCAAGAAAATGAGTATATATCTGGTAGAGATATGTATTATATAGATACAAGAAACTTAAGTAGAAATACAGCATTATTTATAATTGCTTGTTTAGAAAAATTAACTTCAAAGTATTCATATAATTTTGGATTATTTCCCAAATTATTAAAAGAAGAAAAAATAAAATTACCGATTAAGAGTAATGGTGAACCAGATTATGAGTATATGGCTAAATATATGACTGAATTATTAAATAAAGCTAAAAATAAATTAAGCTGTTTAAATGCTATTTAGTAAATTTTGAACAGATTCAAATATAAAAGAGAAGCATAAAAAGGTAAAGAAAGTTTTTATGAGAAGTTTAGGTTTGTATCAAGACATAATGAAGAATCAGGTGCAGGGATGATTTTGTATAATAATTAAATAAAAGCAGAAAGTTTAATAAAAGTTAAATTTTCTGTTTTTTTATATTAAATTGCAACTTTCGACAAAATTTGCATTTCGATTATGATATATTTTTTAAAAATATATGGAGAATAATATGAATAATGTAATTTCAAATAAGTTAAAAGATATAAGAAAACATAAAAATATAACACAAGAGCAATTAGCAGAAAAACTAGATATTAGTAGGTCAAAAGTTTCCAGCTGGGAGACTAATAGAAGAGATATTACAATGACAGATGCTATAAATTTAGTTAATTTATATAATATTAGTTTAGATAACCTATTTAATCCAAAACCCTTAGAAGAAAAAGAATATATAGAATTATCTGAAAGATTTTTTAGTAACCCAGATATAAAATTAAAAGAAAAAGTTAGAATTATTAAATTGATTGAAAATAGTTTAAAGAATAATAATATAAATGAATTATATGAAAATTATATAAATGACACAAAATGCGACAAAATAGTTTAAAAAAAGTTGTTTTGTCGCATTTTCGGTATGTAATATATGAGCACGACTTGATATAATAAATATGTAATTTTTAATGGAGGTATATACATTGAAAGAAGAAACTAATAAAATAGGACATTTAAATATGATTCAAGAAATAATTACTAGAATGGGAAATAATTCATTTTCATTAAAGAAGTGGTCTGTAGGAATAATGGTAGCCATATATGCATTTGCAGGTAAAAGTTCTCATAAAGCTGTGATAGTTACTATAATTCCATTAATCGTATTTTGGTTATTGGATGCATATTATCTTATGCTTGAAAGAAAATTCAGATGCTTATATGATGAAGTTAGAATTAAAAAAGAAGAAGAAATCGATTTTGATATGAGTTTTAAATTTATAAGAGTCAAGATGAGTGATGTTAAAAAATATTGTTTCTTTAAAATATTATTTTCAAAAACAATATGGCCTTTTTATATAGTATGTATATTAACTACATTGATAATTTATTTTATAAAATTTTAAGGAGGAACTTATGAAAAGACAGATATTTTACAGTTTTCATTTTAAAAACGATTGTTGGAGAACAGGACAAGTTCGTAATATAGGAACGATAGAAGGTAATAAGCCAGTTTCAGAGAATGATTGGGAGGAAGTAAAGAAAAAAGGAGATGAAAACATAAAAAAATGGATAAATGACCAATTAAAATATAGAAGTTGTACTGTAGTTTTAATAGGGTCAGAAACATCTAAGAGAAAATGGGTTAAATATGAGATTGAAAAGAGTTGGAATGATGGAAAAGGAGTATTAGGAATATATATACATAATTTGAAAGATCAAAATCAAGAAAGAAGCACAAAAGGAGACAATCCATTCGAACAATTTACTTGTAAAAATGGAAAAAAATTATCTGATTATGTGAAAACATATAACCCACCATATGGTGCTGATAGTAAAGCTAATTATAATTATATTGCTGAAAATATAGAAGATTGGATAGAGACAGCAATTAATGATCGAAAATAAAAAGGAGGGATTAAATATGCATACAACAGGAGAGAAACCAGGCAAAGGTGAATATTATTGTATAAAATGTGGACAAAATGTAACATTAGATGACGATACAGATACTTTACCACCATGTCCGAAATGTTCTAATACTACATTTATAAAAGGATAGACAAAAAGCCGAGAACTAATCTCGGCTTTAATCATCTACACAATCTTCGTAATCTCATTTCTTACAAACTCTTCCACCATGCTATCAATCATTTGATTATACTTAGCCATAACAATAAATTCATGTGTTTTAGGTTCTGGGTAAGTATCTTTTAAATACAATCTAACAATATCAGCAAACTCATATAAATACTTTTCTTCTTCCAAAAGATAATCCATTAAATCTCCATCAATAGTAAGTTTGCTGTACTTTATAGGTTTAACTTCTTTTAAATAATTCTTAAGAAGTATGCCATATCTTCTTAAACTCATTTTCCTTGGCCTCCAAGACTCATTATTACTAAATTCAAACAGTCACCAAAACCTGCTCTGTAATATTTTTCATTGTAATAACTACAGAAATCTATAAAGTCATCATATATTTTAGCAAGTACAATTCTTGTATATTCTCTATTTTTATAAGGCAAGCTCTTAATTAGTTTTTCCTCAAACTCGTCAAACCTTAAAGGATGTTTTTTGTCCTCCTTTGTTAAAGTAGATAATTCCTCATCTATAAATATAATCCATTGTTTTAATAAATCATTCATTTCTTTTTTTGATAATTTAAATTCCATATTTTTTACCTCCATAATTTTCTAAATATTTCCAATAATTCTTGGGAAAATTTTGGAAAGAATTGCTTCCAAAAACATCCTAAAATTGCATAAATGTTCAACAAACCCAATCTCCTATAAATAGCTAAATAACAACCAAAACTTAAGTTTTCATAAATTTCCAAAAGTGCCTTTGCCGGCGCTCATAACCCGAAGGCATTAATCAATAATAAAAAGTAACATAAAAAGAAACAAAAGTGATATAATAAAACAAAAAGAATAAAAACGAATAGGAGAAAATAAATATGTGTACAGCGATAACATACAAAACAAAAGATTTCTATTTTGGAAGGACACTAGACTATGAAAATTCATATGGAGATGAAGTAACAATAACGCCAAGAAATTATGAATTTAACTTTAGACATAAGCAAAATATAAAAAATCACTACGCCATAATAGGAATGGCATATGTTACAGAAAATTATCCATTATATTATGAAGCAGTAAACGAAAAAGGTTTAGGAATAGCAGGACTAAATTTTGTAGGAAATGCACAATATAATAAAAAAATAAAAGGAAAAGATAATATTACGCAATTTGAATTTATTCCATGGATTTTAAGTCAGAGTACAACAGTAAAAGAGGCAAAAAAATTAATAGAAAAAATAAATTTTTTAGATGAACCATTTAGCACAAATTTACCATTAGCACAATTACATTGGATTATTTCAGATAGCATAGAATCTATAACAGTAGAAGCTGTAAAAGATGGAATAAAAATATATGAAAATCCAGTAGGAGTGTTAACCAATAATCCTACATTTGATAAGCAAATGTTCGAATTAAATAACTATATGAATTTATCAACTAAATCACCAAAAAACACATTTGCAAAATCGTTGAATTTAGAGAAATATAGTAGAGGTATGGGAGCGATAGGGCTTCCAGGAGATTTATCATCTCAATCTAGATTCATAAGAGCAGCTTTTGTAAAAATGAATTCAGTATCTAAAGAAGAAGAAAAAGAAAGTGTTAGCCAGTTTTTTCATATACTTAATTCTGTTGAACAACAAAGAGGATGTTGTGAATTAGATGATGGAATATTTGAAATAACAATTTATACATCTTGTTGTAATGCAAGTAAGGGAATTTATTATTATACAACATACGATAATCATCAAATTACTGCAATAGACATGCATAAAGAAAATCTGAATAGTGAAAATCTTATTAGATATCCATTAATAAAAGATGAACAAATAAAAATGCAAAATTAGTAAGCTATTTAACAAAATAATATTTAATACATATTATAGCTTAAGGGAGGGGATAAAATGTATCCTAATTATAATATGTATAATCAATATTATGGATTTAGAGAATATAATTACAGAAATAGTGAGATGAAAGAGCAAAGTGGAGAAATTATAACATTAAATCAAGCAATTGATTTGATAAGAAAGTCTGTTGATGATGAAAAAGAAGATGAAATGTTTTATGGTATATTAATAGAACAAGCACCAACTGATAAAGAAAAAGATATAATAAGAAGTATTAGAAATGATGAAAGAAAACATAATCAAATTTTAAGAGAATTATATTATGATTTTACAGGTCAAATTTTGCCAACAGATAATTTTACAAATAGTAGCAATAATCAAATGAGTTATAAAGAAAATTTAGAAAAGGCATTATTTGGGGAACTTGATGCTATTAAGAAGTATAGAAAAATAATGGGAACTATGCCAAGTGGTAAAAGTTATACTTTACTTATGTCAATAATGACAGATGAAATAAGACATTCAAATAAATATAATTTTTTAATTCAAATGCAAAAATAAAAATGTTTATAAAAAACATATAGATCTTTCTTTATAAATATTTGGACTATAAAAAGTCTTTATATTGTAAGAAAGATTTTTATATTTGAAAATACTAAAATTCTTCTAACTTTTTATAATGTGATATATTAAATGATTTCAGCAGTTATTTAAAGCCTTTTTAAAAATTTTTGAAAAAGAGAATTACTATTTTCATTTGTGAATTTTAATTTTAGATAATTTAAAAATAGATAAGTCAACATGATAAACACAAAAAATAATAAAATAATTAAAAGTTGTTTTTTTAGTTCTTCTTTTGGTAAAGCTATTAAAAAAAATAAATAATTTGTAATCATAAAATATTCCACCTTTTAGTATATATATTAGTACTTTATGTGGAATATTTTATTTAAAGAAATACAAAAAGTCAATACGATATATTCAAAACAATATAAAACATACATAAAACATTAAGTGTTTTTTATGAAAGTAGCAATTTGTGTAATTATTTTAGTAGCATAAATAAATTCTTCTTCAGAATAATGTTGTAAACATTCTTTGGTTTTAGTTATAGTTGTATCATCAAAACCATATAAAATAAAGTCAGCTGAATGTCCACTAATATTTCTTAGTTTTTTTATACTTTTATAGACAAGGTTACCTTTTCCTTCTTCTACTAATCCTAGGAATTGTCCAGAAATGCCAATCTCTTTAGCAAGTTGAGTTTTATTCATATGTAGTTCATTTTCTCTAATAAATTTAATTCTTTTGCCTCTTTCTATTTGTTCTAATTTATCTAATTCTATTTCTTTACTGCTATGATTAATATTCATAAAAACCACTCCTTATACTTATTGTTCATTTTATATTAAAAAAACCGAAAATATATAGGAAAATATTCTACATTAATGTAGTATTCAATGAGGTTTTATGGTATATTATCCATAATAAGAATAAAAGGAGGAGTATAATATGGAATCTAAAGCAATGAAGATACTAATTATAGAAGATGATATTGATGACTGTAATAGATTTGTTAATTGTATCAAAGAAAGAAAAGATATAGAATTAGTTGGAATAACAGATTCAGACACAGAAGGATTAAGATATGTAAAGTTGAAGCACCCAGAAGGTATAGTTTTAGATTTAGAGCTAAATAATAGCACATCAGGCAACACGGATTCTCTAGAATTTTTATTAAATTTAAAAAAATTAAATTTGAATTATGTACCAATTGTAATTGTAACTACACATGTTAACTCAAAAAGAACTTATGAAATACTACATAGGAATGGAGTTGATCTTATATTATATAAAGATCATCCTAATTATTCATGTAATCAAGTCTTAAATAAATTCATTAATTTAAGAGAAATAGAAATATAATCAGATATTAAAAACTTAGAAGAGGAATTACGAGAAAGTGAAAGTAAAATTTCAGAACATATTTATCATGAGTTGGATTTGATAGGAGTAACAGCAAAGTTAAAAGGAAGAAAATATATTCATGATGCTATATTATACTTAATACAAAACGAAAATAGTAATATAAATGTTATACAACATTTAACGAAAATATATAAAAAATCAGGAAATACTATAACTAATGGAATTCAAAATGCAATTATACATGCTTGGAGAGTTTCATCAATAGAAGATTTAACAACATATTATACAGCCAAAGTGAATTATGAGACAGGAATACCAACGCCTATGGAGTTTATTTATTATTATGTTGATAAAATAAAAAAGATGATCTAGTAGTAAATACTAGATTTTTTTATTTTTCGCCATTTTTCATCATTTTTTTCTATTATTAGATACCGTTTATTTGAAAGTAATAAATGGTATTTTTTTATTGACACCAAGAGAAAAAACGAAATGGAAAAGGTGGTGAATATTATGAGTTGGTATGATGCATTATTAAGATGGATTGGAAGATGGATGTAAACAGTTGATATTCATAAGAAGCAAATAATTAATATTTTAGTAAGAAACTTATATTGATTATTTGTTTCTTTTTATATATAATATAGAAAAAATAAGTGGGTGGACATATTGAATAGTGTAAATTTTATGCTACAAATACCAGATATAAGTAAAATAGTATATTTTTTAAAAATATGTTTCATGAGTACAGTTACATGTTATACAGCATATAAATTAACAGATAATATTATAATGTTCAAGAAAAAACTAATAAAGATTATAATTATTAATATAGTTATTTCATATATAACAACTATAATTAGATATATATTTAATCTTTTTATAAGTGATATATGTTTGATTTTTATATTAGGATGTATGCAGTCAATAATTAATAAACAAAAAATTGGATACAGTATTTTACTTATAACAATTGCATTAGCAATAAATTATATAATATTGTTTTTAACAACAGTATTAACATTTCCAATAAATATATTTTATAACATAAAAAATGATTATATCAACTTAATGCTAATAATTATTATATATTTAATACTTATATGTTTATTATTTAAGATAAAAAAGTTTAAACACGGTTTTTTATTTTTAAAAAGGAATATAGAAAATGAATATATAGAAATATGGGTGTTAAATATTAGCTCAATTATATTATTTTCATCTATTATATTTAATAGTTCTAATTTTCAAATTACAAGAAAATTATTTATAGGATTTATTATCTTTTCTATAATAATGTTCATCACAATTCAAAAATCATTACAACTTTACTATAAGCAAAGGTTGTTAGTACAAGATTTAGAAGAAACCAAAAAGGAACTAGAGGACAAGAAAAAAGAAATAAAACAATTAGAACAAGAAAATCTAAACTTTAGTAAAACAAGTCATTCAATAGCACACAAACAAAAAGCATTAGAATACAAACTAAATGAACTAGCATTAAAGAACGAAATAGCAGAAGAAATAGATGTAAAAAATAGGCTAAACAACATCACAAAGCAAATATCAGAAGAACCAGAAATAGAAATTCCAAAGACAAACATTTCAGAAATAGACGATATGTTAAATTATATGAAATCAGAATGCATAAAAAATAAAATTAAGTTTGAAGTACAATTAAATGGAAACATATATCAAATGATTAATAATCATATAACAAAAGAGGAATTGGAAATATTAATAGCAGACCATGTAAAAAATGCAATAATTGCAGTAAAATGTTCTAATAATAGTAATAGAAGCATTTTAGTAAGAATAGGAAAAATAGACGGACAATACTCAATTTATATATATGATTCAGGAATTGAATTTGAAATAAATACATTGCATAAATTAGGAAAAATCCCAAGTACAACCCATAAAGAAAGTGGTGGAACAGGAATGGGATTTATGAACACTTTTGATACTCTTAAAAAACATAAAGCAAGTATTACTATTAATGAATATGGTAAACCAGCTAAAGACAATTATACAAAAGTAATTATGATAGTATTTAATAAAAAAGATGAATTCAATATTATATCTTATCGACAAAAGGAAATAGAAGTTAGAAAAGATGAAGTTAATGTATAAAATATTGAAAATAAGCATAAGAACAAGCCCTTCATTCATACAAATTAATTAAGTAAGAATGGAGGGATTTATAATATGAAAAAATCTAAAGAAATATTGCATAAAATAAAAACAAGTAAACTACTAAAAATAGAATTAATTGTAACAATATTAGAATTAATTTTAGGTACTTTATTGCATTTTATTTATGAATGGTCTGGAAATAATGCAATTATTGCTAGTTTTAGTGCTGTTAATGAGAGCGTATGGGAACATTTAAAATTAGTTTTTTATCCTATGCTAATATTAGGATTAATAGAGTATTATTTTGTAAAAAATATTGCTAATAATTACATAGAAGCAAAAGCTATAGGAATATTTACAGCAATTAGCTTTATTGTTATAAGCTTTTTTACTTATACAGGAATTATTGGGACTAACTTTTTTATAATAGATATTCTAATATTTATTATTAGTATTATTTTAGGAGAATGGACTTCTTATAAATTAATGAAAAGAAAGAATGAAAGCACAATTCAAACTAAAATTTTAGCAGGCGGGATTCTTATATTTTTATTGAGTTGTTTTATAATATTTACTTATGTTACACCACAAGTAAATCTATTTAGAGATTTTACAAATGGGACATATGGAATTACTGAACATAATTAAATGAAATTATTGGTTTGATTAAATTAATTATTTATTATTATGAAGTTTATATATTAATATTTTTAAATTGAAATCATATGGAATATGTTGATTTGACTGGACTTTTGAATATTAATATATAAACTATTTATAAATTATGAGCCTAAATATTAATAAAAAAATAAAAAAATTCAAAAAAGCTGTTGACAAATTATGGAAACGGTTTTATAATACAAAAGAATTAAATATTATTTCAATTTAAAAATTAATTTCAAATTAATTTAAATTCAATTAGAATCTAAAAAGTATTTTATCAAAAGATTCAAAAATACCAGGTAAAATTTAATAATATATATTTGGATATCTGAGGTCATTATAAACCCCCATAATTTAATTATAAGTTTAAAAATCCCTATATAAAATTAAGTCGAAAAAGATAAATTAAAGTCTACGCTGTTCGGCACAATCCATTAAAATTGATAAAAAGCAATTTGCAAAACATCCTTCATTTAAATAAAAATTATAATGGCCTCAGATATCCAAATGTATAAGAAAGGAAAAGTATGTTATCAGTTGTAAAAAGTTTAGCTTTACAGGGACTAGATGGGCGTATTTTGTCAATTGAAGTTGATATTTCATGTGGATTGCCCTGCTTTGAAATTGTTGGACTGCCTGACACAAGTATAAAAGAAGCAAAAGAACGAGTAAAAACTGCAATAAGAAATACAGGAGTAGAATTTTTAAGTAGAAGAATAGTAGTAAACTTAGCACCTGCTGATATAAGGAAAGAAGGAGCAAGTTTAGATTTGCCAATTGCATTGGGAATACTGATTGCTAGTGGACAAATAGAAAATAATTATTTAAATACTTTTTTAGAAGAAAGCATTTTTATAGGAGAACTTTCTTTAGATGGAAGTGTTGAAAAAATAAATGGCGTATTACCGATATGTATTGAAGCAAAGAAATTAGGAATAAAAAGAATTATATTATCTAGAAAAAATTCTAAGGAAGCGGCAATAGTAGATGGATTAGAAATATTACCAGTTGATAATTTAAAACAATTAATGGAATACTTAAAAGGAGAGAAATATATTGAAAAAGAAAGGCATAAAGAGATAAATGACAAAAATTCAGAATTATATGAATTTGATTTTTCTGATGTAAAAGGACAAGAAAATGTAAAAAGGGCTTTAGAAATTTCAGCTGCAGGAGGTCATAATTGTATTTTAATTCGGAAGTCCAGGTGCTGGAAAAACAATGTTAGCAAAACGATTAGCAAGTATATTACCAGATATAAGTTTTGAAGAAGCTCTAGAGGTCACAAAAATCCATAGTATTACAGGTTTATTATCTGAAGAAAATCCATTAATTTTAAAAAGACCATTTAGAAGCCCACATCATACAATTACAGCAGCTGCATTAGTAGGCGGAGGCAAGAAACCAAAACCTCGGAGAGGTAAGCTTAGCACATTATGGGGTATTATTTTTAGATGAATTAACAGAGTTTAACAAAAATGTACTTGAATTGTTAAGAGGACCTTTAGAAGATAGAAAGGTAACAATAAGCAGAATAAATATTGCAATTACATATCCATGTAATTTTATTTTTATAGCAAGCATGAATCCATGCCCATGTGGATATTATGGGGCAAACAAGAGAGAATGTCATTGTAAGCCAGAACAAATAAAAAGATATATTAATAAAATTAGTGGACCATTATTAGATAGAATAGATTTACATATTGAAGTAGAAAGTGTTACATATGAAAAAATTGATAAAACAAAAAATATAGAGACCTCAGAGCAAATAAGAAAAAGAGTTAATCAAGCTAGAAATATACAGTTAGAAAGATACAAAGATTATAACATTTTGTGTAATGCAGAATTGACACCAAGATTGTTAGAAAAATATTGTAAATTAGATAAAGAATGTAAAGAGATATTAGAAAAATCATTTAACAAACTAGGTTTAAGTGCGAGAGCATATGCAAAAATTTTAAAAGTAGCTAGAACAATAGCCGATATTGATGGGAAAAAAGATATTGAAATTAGCCATTTAGCAGAAGCAATTCAGTATAGAAGTTTAGACAGAAAGTATTGGGGGAATTAACAATAGATTTAGAAATAGTAAAAATTAAAATTGGAGATGAAATTTATCCGGAACAATTAAGAAAAATAAAAAATCCACCTAAACAATTATATTTAAAAGGAAATATAGAGTTGCTAAAGCAAAATTGCATAGCTATAATAGGCTCAAGAAGTTGTACAAAAAATGGAGAAAATTTAACAAAAAAATTTGCATCAGAATTATCAGGGCAAGGTCTTACTATTGTTAGTGGAATGGCTAAAGGAATTGATGCAATAGTTCATAGAAAAACAATAGATGAAAATGGAAAAACAATAGCTGTTTTAGGAAGTGGTTTAAATTATATTTTTCCAAAGGAAAATGAGGGATTATATTATGATATATTAAAAAGCGGAGGATTAATTATTAGTGAATATTCTCCAAATGTAGAACCAAATTCAAAAATGTTTTTAGAAAGAAATAGGATTGTAAGTGGAATTTCAATTGGAATATTAGTAATTGAAGCAATGGATAGAAGCGGAACAAGTGTTACAGCTAGATTAGCTACACAACAAGGTAGAAAGGTATTTGTATTACCTCATGAAATAGAAGATATACATGGAAAAGGAACAAATAAATTAATTAGAAAAGGAGCAACTTTAATAACATCAACCCGAGAAATTATTGAAGAATTTGAATTTTTAAGTTTTAAGGAAATAAATGATAATAAAACTAAAGCAATAAGAAGTAAGATAGTAAAAAAAGAATACCAAGAAATATATAATTTAATAAAAAATGGAGCTAGCAATATAAATGCAATATGTAAAGAATCTGAAAAGAGCATAAAAGATATAAATAATATTTTATTTATGCTAGAGATAGATGGATTTATAACTAAAAAACAAGGAGAATATAAATGTATATAAATCAGCAAATAGGTAAATTAGGAGAAGATCTAGCTTGTAAATACTTAAAAGAAAATAAATACACAATAATAGAAAGAAATTTTAATTGTAAGCAAGGAGAAGTAGATATAATAGCCTATGATACATATAGAAATGAATTAGTATTTTTAGAAGTAAAAACACGTTTTAATTTGGTATATGGAAGGCCAAGTGAAGCTGTTAGTAAAGTAAAACAAAGGCATATAATATCTGTTGCAAAATATTATATTTATAAAGTTAATATCAAAAATACTGCTATAAGATTTGATGTTATAGAAGTGTTTTTAGATAATAATGAATATAATATTAATCATATTAAACAAGCTTTTTATATATAACGAAAAAGAAAATTAATAATATAAAAAAGAATGTATAAGGTACATTCCTTCTTATAAATTTATATCTTAATTTTATTCCAATATTTTTCGTATTTTTCTTTTGCGGTATCAGGATTATATATACCTGTAAAATCTTTAATTGGTGCAAATTCTTCATTTTCATCAACACGAAGAAGTAACATATCATCAAAAAAAGCAAAACTATCAAAGATAAAATTTTCAAATTTAAAAGAGTTTGGTTTATCAGGAATTTGCTTCATTCCTTCTTCATTAACAAAAGCATTTTTCTTATAAGCTCTATGGTAAGGTAAATGAATATTTGAAACCTTTTTAATAGCCTCTAAATTCATTAAATGAGAAAGTATATTAGCTTCTCTGTATTGATACATACCATCTTTAGATTTAGAAACAGATAACTTTATATCAATATCATCATAATCTAAAATGGAAGGCTTTCCGGATTTTTTACAATAAACAGCAACTTTATCTAGTGGTTTTTGTTTAAAAATAGATTTTGAGGCAATTTGATAACCACTATCGACAGTTAAACCAATGAAAAGAGGGTCTATATTTTTCAATAATATATTATCAATTCCTCCAAAAGATACCCATTTTATATTGTTTTTCTCTAAATCATCTATAATTTTATTATTTTTCATGGCTTTAAACACATTACCATTACCATTAGAACCATCTTTTATTAAGTAAGTTTCTTTTAAAATTAATTTACCATCAATATTAACAATAGGAAGTTTTTCTTGTTTGAAAAATTTTATTTTTTCTTTTGGATAGTCAAAAAAGTTATGTGATTTAAAATATTCTTTTGTAGCAAAATCATTATCTTCACTAGTCATAATATACCAAGGAAGAGTAATATCATACTGATTGTTTGCGTTCTTTATATTTTCACACATTATTTCAAATAAAGACTTTCTGCAATGCTCCTGTTCAAAGTCTAATTCATAAGTTCCTTTTGGACCTTTATAACCTAATCTTGTTCCTTGACCACCAGCCATTGTTACTATTGCTAGAAAGCCAGATTTAATTATGTTTTCTCCAATAGCTATGTAATGTTCTAAATCTTCTTTTGAAATTTTGTCTTTTTCTATATGAGGTAAAGGAGATACTGTGTTTAAATCTAATTTTGTAGATTTAAAAGAGTTTTTATATAAAGTTAAGATTTTATTAAAATCTATTCCTAAAATTTGGTTTAATAAAAGCTCTTTTTGTTCTTCAGAAAGTTCATCATAGAAATATAGTAAATGTTCTTGGTTATAATGATGTAAAATTTCTTTAGCTTTTGTTAATTTATTATCCATAATTGTCACTCCTAATTTAATTTAAATGGTGTGGGAAGTGCTCCTTTTAAGCTTTGAATAACAATGTTTTTGTTAGATAAATTTGAAGCTTCTAAATCATCTATTTCTTTTTGAATATTATAAGGTATTCTTACTAAATTGAAAGAAATAGAATCTAGTTCTTTAGAATTATAATTTCCCTCTATTATTATATAAGATGCAAGAGTCGAAAATTTGTTACTTTTGTCATCTACATCAGAATTCATCATTTCAACTGGAATACCTACACTTCCTGTATTAAATAAAGTTTTATTTTTATATCTAACTAAACAAGGTGTATGTATATGTCCATATCCAACAATATCTGGTTCAGGATCTTTAGAAGTTTTACCAATAAATTCGGTATTTTTAAATAAATCTTCTGGACCTTTTAATTCTGTACCAGCATATTGTGTTCCTTTATTTGAGAACATAGGATTATAGATGTTATCTAAGCCATATGGAGAAGCATGAAATAATCTTATTAGATGCCCACTCATATAAAATTCATGGAATACTGGTAAATTATAAATAAAATTAGCTCGTTCTTCACCGATTTTTTCTCTAGACCAAAATTTCTTGTCTTTAGCCTCAGGACGGCAAATTGCATAATCTGAATTACCAATTAGCATAACTTCGCAAACTTCTCTTAGTTTATCAATTACTAAATCAGGATGTGTACATTTTATAACATAATCTCCTAAACAAAATATTTTTTCTATATGGCGTTTTTTTATATCGGATAATACAGCATTTAAGGCAGTAATATTACCATGAACATCTGAAATAATTGCTATTTTTTCCATAAATCCACCTCCTAAAATCTAATTATTTCATTATATATTTCAATAGCGAAATTATCTGTCATACCAGAAATATAAGATATAATAGATTTATAAAAATCTTCTTTATTTTTGTAATCAAATATAATTTGATTTTTTAATTTTAAGTTTTTTCTGTTACCAAAATCAGAATAGTTTTGTAGAAATTCATAAAAACCATTACTTAATTTTGGGTAAAATTTATTTAATCTCTTAATGTTAGATAAAGTATTTTCTTGTTCAAAACAATTTTTTAATTTATCGTAAATTTGGTTAATAACTAAATTAAAAAATTTATTTGAAGGTATTATTCTATCACTAAAATAAATATTTTTATAATTAAAATCTTTTATTTTATTTAGTAAATTAAATGCATTATTTGAAAAACACAACCCTTTTTGAGGAGTAGAATTTTTGCATAAATCTATTACTAAATAATTAATGATATTACTATTATTTAATGTATAGTCAGATGAATTATAATTTAATAAATCGTAAAGTTCTTGTAAATGATTATCTAAAATTCCTAAAGTTATAGCATCTTCAATGTCACGTCCTATATAAGATATTTTGTCAGAAATTTTTACTACGCAACCTTCCCAAGTATAAGGAGAATATTGGTTGGGAGAAAGATAGTTATTTAAATCAATAAATTTATCTCTTGGTTTTAGTGCATTTTCTGTAATTTCGCCACAATGAGAGATAATGCCATCTCTAATACCATAAGTTAAATTTAAATTATTTTTGTATCCATCGTGACCTTCTAGAAGTTCAATGGAATCTACAAAATGTAATCCATTTTTTTCATGCCAAAAAGGACTACCTAAGTCTCTTTTAGAAATTTCGGATAGAATTTTTTCTCCACTATGTCCAAATGGGCTATGACCTAAATCATGAGCAACTGCAATAGCTTTTGTTAATTCTGTATTTAGTCCTAAATAACTAGCAATTGTATAGCTGATTGATTCTACGTGTGTAACATGTTCACCTCTTGTACAAATGTGATCATTTTCAGGTGAAAAGAATACCTGTGTTTTATGTTTTAGTCTTTTATAAGCATTAGAATGAATAATTCTTGTATAATCTCTATCAAATTCAGTTCTAATGTCAGAATTTCTATAAGATAAAGGTAAAATTCTAGAAATTGTATTTTCCCATTTTGAATTATTTGGGTTTATAGCTACTTCTTGAAATGAATTTTTCATATGTCCTCCTCTGTAAATATAATCATTATAATATAGTTTACAACAAATCAAAATAAAAGTCTAGAGGACAAGTTTAAGTTACATATTTAATAAAAAATAAATATAAAAAATAAATTGAAAATAAAATGGAAAAGGAGTATAATAATTTTGAAATGAAAGGAGAGTAAAAGATGTTTAATTTAGTAAGAGATGACTTTGATGAAAATTCAGAAGATATATTGAACTCTATTAATAAAATGCTAGAGCAAAATAAAGAATTAAAAGAAGAAGAAAAGAAGAATGAAAAACAACAATAAAAATTTGTGGAGGATTAGAAAATGGGAAAATTATTTGTAATAGATGGAACAGATGGAAGTGGAAAACAAACACAATTTAATAAATTGCAAGAAAAACTAAAAGAAGAGGGAATTGATTATAAAGTAGTAAGCTTTCCAAATTATGAAAGTCCAAGTTCATCTTTAGTAAAAATGTATTTATCAGGAGAATTTGGCAAAAATGCAAAAGAAATTAGTCCTTATATAGCGTCAACATTTTATGCTGCAGATAGATATGCAACTTTTCAAACAGGATATAAAGAATATTATGAAAAAGGAGGAATTATATTAGCAGATAGATATACAACAGCTAATATGGTTCATCAAGCAGGAAAAATAAAAGACAAAGAAGAAAGAAAAAAATTTTTAAATTGGTTGTGGGATTTTGAGTTTAATTTATATGGACTACCAATTCCTTCTGAAGTATTTTTCTTAAACATGCCAGTAGAAAAATCACTAGAGTTAATGGCAAATAGAGAAAATAAATTTACTCATGAAGCAAAAAAAGATATTCATGAAAGTGATAAAAATCATTTAATTGATGCATATTCAGCAGCTTGTGATGTTGCAAAGGAATATAACTGGTATGAAATAAAATGTGTAAAAGATAATAAAATAAGAACTATTGAAGATATTCATGAAGAAATTTATAATGAAATAAAAAAGCATATTTAAGGTAATATATTTTATAAAAGTTAAATATGAATATAGAAAAATAGAGAAAAAATGAGAAACAAAGAGATAAAAGAAAAAATACAGAGATATAGATAATAGAAAGAATAAAAAAATAAAAAAAGAACCGATGTAAACTAATAATAAATTTGGAATAATTTTCTAAAAATGTTATAATATATATCGATGGTGCATTATTCTAGTCATACTAACTTTACGAGGGTGGGGCTAAAAATCCACTAAAGGGCACATCGTTGAAGTTTCTTGTTTGTGCGCGAAATGCCAGTTTTGTGTGTATTCAGGGAGTAAAGAGGTTAGGGAAGTATGTAATGGCATACATATGATCCCTGGTTTCGTGGAGGCTTAATAAATTTTAAGTAAAACCTATGTTGAGTGCCAAGACACGAAATACATAGAGTAGCCTGTCTCGAGTGAGTGTATTGGGATTAATTTTTTCATAAGTAAAGTTGATTTTGGCCAAATTGATTATACTTTTAATTATGAAATTGCATTTGCAAAAAAGACTAGTAAAGTAATAAAAGTATGTTAAGGAAAACTTCTAGAATGTTTGCTTAAATCAAAATAGCATAGAAGTCTAGGGATTAAGGTACAGATTTAAGTGGCGATCTGGTGTCTATGTTAAATTAGATATTCTTCTTAATCGGAAACGGCTATAGCAGTAATGCTAAGCGAAGAATAGAGAAATTCGACCAGACCTAAACTGTAAAATTTACTTAGACTTTTACCATCTAAACAATAAAAATAATTAATTAGGCAGATTTAATCTGCCTAAAATCATATTACAAAATAAATAATAATTTAACTAAAAAGGAGAAATAATGGATAAAGAGCAAATAAAATGGTTTATACAAGTATTTATTATGACATTTATATTATCAATGCTATTTTCTTATATATCAGCAAATGGTGTATCTAATTTAAGTTTAATACCAGCTATATTAATACTAATTTTAGTAATTGGAATAGGAATATTTTTTGATATTATTGGAGTTGCAGTAACAGTAGCTAATGAACATGAATTTCATGCTAAAGCAAGTAAAAAAATAGAAGGTTCAAAAGCTTCAATAAAATTAATAAGAAATGCTCCTAAAGTTGCAAATATTTGTGCAGATGTAATTGGAGATATATGTGGAGTTTTAAGTGGAGCAATTAGTGCTTTAATAGCAATGAAAATAACAGAACAATTTGGATTGTCTTTTAATATACAATTTATTCTAAGTGCAACAGTAGCAGCTTTAACAGTTGGAGGAAAAGCATTAGGAAAAGGTGTAGCTAATAACAATTCAACTAAGATAGTTCATGCTGTAGGAATAGTATTAAATAAATTTAGTAGGAAGTAAGAGGTTTCTCTTACTTTTTAATATGAAAAAGTGGATAAAAAAAGAAAAAGAGTAAAAAATTAAAATGAGGTGAATTGCATATGAAAGCATTAATAACAGGAGCATCTTCTGGAATTGGGAGAGATATGGCAAGGAATTTAAGTAAAAGAGGTTATGATTTAATATTAGTAGCAAGAGATGAGAATCGATTACAAGAATTAAAAAAAGAATTGGAAATATATAAAGTTAATATAGAAATCATAGCCATGGATTTAGCAATAGAGGAAAATTGCAAAGAATTGCATAAAAAAGTAAAGGATATAGATTTCTTAATTAATAATGCAGGTTTTGGAGATTGCGGAGATTTTACAAAGACAGATTTAGATAAAGAAATAGCAATGATACACACTAACATAATTGCTTATCATATTTTAACTAAACTATATTTAATAGATATGAAAAAAGTAAATAGAGGAAAGATTTTAAATGTAGCATCTATAGCAGGATTTATGCCAGGCCCACTAATGTCTACTTATTATGCTACTAAGTCATATGTAGTTAGATTATCAGAAAGCATTAGAGAGGAATTGAAAAAAGAAAATTCGAAAGTACAAATTAGTATTTTATGTCCAGGACCAGTTGATACAAATTTTAATAAAGTTGCTAATGTGAAGTTTCACATGCGAGAAGCTAATAGCCAAAAAGTTGCAGACTATGCCATTAAACAGGTACAAAAAGGAAAATTTTATATTATACCAGGAATTGATGTAAAATTTGCTAAAATTGGAGCTAAAATAGCACCTGCATCAATAGTAAGTAAAATTACTTATAAAATACAAAAAAGAAAATTGCAAAGAAAATAAAATATTAAAAAACATATATAAAAATAACTTGCCTATCCTAATAAATTAGTTTATAATAAAATAAACTAATATTAGGAGAATAAGTAATGTGGAAAAGAAAAGAATTAAAAAGTAGAGCCAGACAAGTTGTTAAAAAAAATTACTGGACTGCAATTGTTATATGTTTTTTAATAGCGTTATTAACAGGAGAGTTTGGCACATCAATTTTAGGAATATATCAGCAAGAAGATTCAATGAATCCTTATTATATTTTTATGCATAAAGATGAAATAGCAGATGAAAACACAAATAATAATAATGAACAACAACTACAACAAGAACAAGAGATAATAACAAAAATAGAAGAAAAGAAAGAAAACTTAAGTGATATTGAACTGAAAATATGGAATGCAATTGAAGCAAATTTAGATAGTATAACAAAATCACAGAAATATGTATTTAAAATTTCTGATGCTATAAAATATTTTAACTTAAATGAAATGACCTCAGGTATAGTACTTTCAATTATGGCGATAATATCAATTGCGTTTACTATTATAATAGCAAATCCTCTTATAGTAGCAGGAAAAAGATATTTTATAAAGGCAAGAGAAAAATCAAGTACCAAAATATCAGTCATTGGAGAAATTTTTAAAAATAAGAATTGGATAAACGTATCAGTAACAATTTTTTTGAAAGACATTTATAATTTTTTATGGTATTTTACAATTATAGGACGGATTTATAAAGAGTTATGAATATACAATGATACCATATATTTTGGCAGAAAATCCAAAGATACAAAGAAAAAAGGCATTTAAACTTTCAAAGGAAATGATGAAAGGAAACAAATGGAAAACATTTATTTTAGATCTTTCTTTTCTAGGATGGGAATTATTATCTATATTTACATTTGGATTGTTAAATATATTTTATATAAATCCTTATAAAGTTGCTACAACAGTAGAATTATATGAAGTATTAAAAAAACAGATAATATCTCAAAAGAGTGAATATTATGAAGAATTAAATAGTTTAGAATTAAAATAGATTTAAAGAAATAGTAGTAATATAAAAAATTACTACTATTTTTAATTATAATTTAAAGAAAAAATAAAATAAATTCATTTTATTGCACTATAACAATTGTATCATATTTTACAAAAAATACATATCGAAATTTGTAGAAAGAAATAAAAAATATTAAATTTAGTTTTTGTGAAAATAAAATGTATGAAAAAAAGGTAATATAATAAAATATTATGTAGATACTTATCAAAAAATGTAAAATAACAAGATAAAATGCGATGAAAAAAGCTTGAAAACCCAGCTATATAGTAGTATTATAAAAAAATGTGAAATACAAAAGAGGGGGTAAAAATGAAAACGTTTTTTGGGAGTATTTTTATTGAAAAAGAAAAATTACAGGAAGCAGGTGTAAAATATCCTATAAAGTTAGAGTATTATAAAATAATAAATGAAGATGAATTTATTAATAAAAATAATGCAAAATATGGAATAAAAGTAGTAAAGACTGAATATATAGAAAACAATACCAAAACAGAAGATAAAACGCTTAAATATTTATCTAGTAATGAACAAAAAGTAAATGAAATATTAAAAGTGTTAGAAAAAAATGAAGTGACACCAATTGGTTTGGAAGATGTTATTTGTGACTTTTCAAAAGAAATTCTTTTTTTATAATGAAAACAAATTTTTTTAAAAAGCTTGCATATTATGGAAAATTAGTCTAGAATAGCTTATAGAAAATATGAAACAAAGAAAGTTAATATAGATAATAAGCATAATATAAGGAGGAATATATGGCTGATAAGTTAATAATAGTAGAATCACCAGCAAAAGCCAATACTATAAAAAAATTTCTTGGAGGTAGTACAAAAGTAGTAGCATCAATGGGACATATAAGAGATCTACCAAAATCGAAATTAGGAGTTAACATAGAAAATGATTTTGAACCAGAATACATAAATATTAGAGGAAAAGGAGATTTAATAAAATCTTTAAAAAAAGATGCAAAACAAGCAAAAAAAGTATATCTTGCAACTGACCCTGACCGTGAGGGAGAAGCAATAGCTTGGCATCTTGCAACAATATTAAAAGACGATAATAATAAAATAACCAGAGTTACATTTAATGAAATAACAAAAGGAGCTGTACAAAAAGCAATTAAAGAGCCAAGAGACATAGATTTAAATTTAGTAGATGCACAACAAGCAAGGCGTGTTTTAGATAGAATTGTAGGATATAAAATAAGTCCATTATTATGGAAAAAGGTAAGAAGAGGCTTATCAGCAGGACGTGTACAATCTGTAGCAGTAAAATTGATTGTTGATAGAGAAGAAGAAATTGAAAAGTTTATACCAGAAGAATATTGGAATATTTATGCTAACTTAGAAGAACCAGATACCAAAAAACATTTTGAAGCAAAATTTTACGGTAAAAATGGTAAAAAGCAAGAAATACATTCAGAAGATGATGTAAAAGAAATTATAAAAGCAATTGAAAAAGCAAAATATTTTGTAGATGATGTAAAAAAAGGAGAAAAGAAAAGAACTCCAGCGCCACCATTTACAACTAGTACAATGCAACAAGAGGCTTCGAGGAAATTAGGATTTACTTTAAAGAAAACAATGTCAATAGCTCAAGGGTTATATGAAGGAGTAAAAATACCAGAAAAAGGAACAATAGGATTAATTACATATATGAGAACAGATTCAACAAGAATATCAGAAGAAGCAAGAAAATCAGCAAAAACATATATAGTAAGTACATATGGCGAAAAATATTATGAAAATAGATATTATAAAACAAATAAAGATTCACAAGATGCACATGAGGGTATTAGACCAACTTATGCAGAATTGGAACCAGATAAAATTAAGGAAGCATTAACAAAAGATCAATATAAATTGTATAAATTAATTTATAATCGTTTTATGGCAAGCCAAATGGCACCAGCTATATATAATACAATTTCAGCAACAATAAATGCAAATAACTATAATTTCAAGGCAAATGGACAAAGCATAAAATTTAAAGGATTTATGACTTTATATGTAGAAGAAACCGATTCAAAAGAACAAGAAGAAAAGATGTTGCCAGAATTAAAAGAAAAACAAGAGGTTAAGTTAGATAAAGTAATTCCAAAACAAAGTTTTACAGAACCACCACCAAGATATACAGAAGCAAGTCTTGTAAAGGCATTAGAAGAAAAGGGGATAGGAAGACCAAGTACATATTCACCTACTATAACAACTATTCTAGAAAGAAGATATATTGAAAAAGAACAAAAACAATTAATTCCTACAGAATTAGGAAAGATAGTAAATAAATTACTAATAGAAAATTTTACAGATGTTATTAATGTAGAATTTACAGCAAAGATTGAAAGTGAATTTGATGAAATAGCTGAAGGAAAAGAAGAATGGAAAAAAATGCTAAGAGAATTTTATGGACCATTTGAAAAAGAATTAGAAAAAGTTGAAAAAGAATTAGAACATGTTGAATTGGTAGAAGAAGTGTCAGATGTGCCATGTGAAAAATGCGGAAGAATGATGGTATATAAATATGGAAGATATGGAAAATTTTTAGCATGTCCGGGATATCCAGAATGTAAAAATGCAAAACCAATTATAGAGACAATTGATGTACCTTGTCCAAAATGTGGTGCAACAGTACAAGTTAGAAAGACAAAGAGAAAAAGGAATTATTATATTTGTGAAAACAATCCGGAAAGCTGTGATTATATATCTTGGAATAAGCCTAAACCAGGTGAAAAATGGAATCCAGAAGAAGCAGAAGAAATAAAAGCAGAAACAAAAAAGAAAACAACGAGAAAAACTGCTAAAAAGAAAGCTAAAAAAGTATAAATATAAAAAAACGATAAAACGTTAGAATATCAACATTTTATCGTTTTTTTTGATGGAGGCGACACCCGGATTCGAACCGGGGATCAGAGTTTTGCAGACTCGTGCCTTACCACTTGGCTATATCGCCATTTTAATATATTATATGCTCTATATTTTTATATAGAACCTGGAGCGGGAAACGGGGCTCAAACCCGCGACCTCTGCCTTGGCAAGGCAGCGCTCTATCAACTGAGCTATTCCCGCATTTTTTAATTTAGTTTATTATATGCGTCAACATTTAAAATGATACCAAAAATACACAATATTGTCAAGTACTAGAAGTACTTTTATAAAAAGAATTTGATATTGTTGAGTGTATAGTGTATAGTTTCAAAAAAGATAGAGAGAATATTGAAAATATCAAATATTCTCTCTATTTAGAATTATTTAAGACTTCTTAAATAATAGAGATGTCTTACATTATGCTGCTTTTGAAAACCAATCTTCTTACATAAAGTAATTAACGATTTATTTTTATAATAAATATTGATAGTTATTATATGGTATTTCTCTAACAAAATTTTCAAAAGTTCTTTTAAAGCTTCTATGACAAAATCATTATTATAATGTAATCCTTTGAAAAAAGAAATATATATAGAACCAGAAAATTGACAATGTACGCAAAACGAAATATTTTTATTTTGCGAATCGGTGATAAACCATACAGATTCACCATCAGAATCTACAAGAGCTTCCTTTAAAATAAATGTTTTTGTTTCGACTAATATTGGTTGTTTCCGGGCATCCATAAAAAGCCACCTTTCTAATTATAATATATAAATTATAACATAATTCTTAATATATATAAAGGGATTTTTGAAATTTAAATAAAAATATATATAAATAGAAAAGAGAAGTAAATTAATTTACTTCTCTAAAAAATCTATATTCATTACCAGAAGTGCTTTTGCTTTTATATATATAGCCATTATAAATACCGCCATTATTGTCATCTAAATTAACATCTAGTTTCATGTTATAAGCAAAAGTTTGGTTTAAATTATTTACAATATGAATTGTAAATCTTAGAGTATAGTTAATATCTTCTAAATTGATATTTGCTTCTTTTAATACTTTGCCATTAAAAGAAATAGATTTTGAATCATCTGTTACTGAATAGTTTGTTAAAATATCTTTATTTAAATAGCCTAAAGTAATAGGATTAGAACAATCAGTGTAAAAAGTTGGTTCATCATAGTTGTGATTTTCATTTTCCTGATTTGTATTTATAATTTTAAAATCTATTCTATTATTTTCAGGTTGTTTTATATCAGTATATTTACCAACATTAAAAGAGTTTTTATAATTTAATATTTTAGTTCCTTTATCAACGTTAGATGTCATAACAATATTGTCAATATATAGTTCTTTCACAGAATTTTCATCAGTTAATTCTGAACTAGATTGACTATTATCAATATAAATTGATAAATCTGTATATTGACAAATACTCATGTCTTTTAAAGATTGATCTTTAGAATTGCTAATAGCATTAGCACTGCTATATAATAATATTTTTTGCACATTGAAAATAGAATTTTCATTTTCATCAGCAATTTCTATCATTTGATTTGTAAAATTACTTTTAGCAAAAGAAGGTGAAAGTACAAAATGATAATATAGTAATAATACAATAAATGCTAAGATTATTAATAGCGTAAATGCAAGTCTAACGTTTTTTATTTTAAAATTTATTTTTTTCATGTAAACTCCCTTCTAAAAGAGTGGAATTAAAGTCTATTATATAATAATTCCATATAACTATATACTTTTTTATGCCAATCTTGATCTGTTGCATATCTTGTATTAACACCAGATAAAGTAGGGCCATTATAATACCAGCCAGCTGCAGTTTCTCCATCGTAAATTTTAGTTCCAGATGGATTTAGATAATATTTAACTAAAGATTTAGCAACTGTTTCAATACCTTCTGAATAATCAGTAAATTCAAATGATGATTCATAAGGAGTATTGTCATAAGAACCATATCCAAATAAATTTTTCTTATCATTTGCAATTTGTGAAGTTCCCCATCCACTTTCATGAATTGCCATAGAAGCTAGGAATAGACCATTAATGTTATATTTCTTTTCCATATTATAAAATACTTGATAATTATCTTGGAATATTTTATTAGTATCATTTGGCAAACCAGTAAATATTTTTTTATAATCATTTAAAGTTAAGCCACTTACCTTATTTAATTCCATATTAATATTGACTTTTAATAAAATTCTTTGAATTCTATTTTTTTCTACAATGTTTGGAGTGGTATAAGATGATGTTAGATTAGATGTTTTTATATATCCTTCTATTCCATCAAAGGAAACTTTACACCATTCTTCATTAGGAAGTTCTAGTAATTTAACATCAATGCTTTTCTTTATTTCTGCTACATCTTTAGAATTTGCATCAGCAGATTCCTTTAAGTTAGCATTATCAATAAAGTACATAATATCACCAATGTGAACATGATGTTTTGCTAAAAATTCAGAAGTTCCTAAATCTATAATTTTAGGTGTTGAATCTGTAATTTTTTCTTTAGATAAGATGATTTCTTCTACAAAATTTCCATTCTCATATGTTTTTACAGCTGTTATCTTATCTTTCCCAAGAATACCTTCTTGCTTAATAATTTCTTCTCCTTTTGGTAAAGTAGGAGCATCATTATAGGTTGTTTCAAATTCTACATCACGTTCTTCAACTACTTGCTCTTTTACTCTATCCATATCAGAATTTTCAGAAATAATGTTTTGTATATTTAGACTATGTCTATTAATTTCATATTCTGATATATTATCAGGAGTATCTACTTTGGCATAGCTAGTTTTAAAAGAAGTGTCTTTAGGAAAAAGTATCGCCATTCCCACAATTAAAATGCTGCAACCTGTTATAATATGAGACAATTTTAAATCATTTGTTTTATATGTAGATTTTTTATTCTTTGAATTAGATGCATAAATATTATTAGTATTACTTTGCGCTGTTTCAGTTTTATAAGGTTGTCCAGCATTTGGATTATGTTGCATTTCTTGCAATTCTTTAAAAACATCAGACAGATTCCTATTTTTATAATCATAAGAATTCTTATTGTTCAACATATTTTTACTCGCTTTCTTTATAAAATAATACAACATTATTATATAATAATAATGAGAAGATGTCCATAAATTTTGACAAAAAATATGGAGATAGAAAAAATTACTATAAATTAGCTAATTACTTGCAAAATTTGTAAAATAGTATATAATATAAACATAGCTTTAAGAAAAATAAGAGGTGTAAAAGTGGAATTTGAAAAAATAGAAAATAGCATAGGATATACCTTTAAAAATAAAGAATTATTAAAAAAGGCATTAACACATACGTCTTATGCTTATGAAAACAATATAGAAAGTAATGAAAAATTAGAGTTTCTAGGAGATAGCATTTTGGAATTTATATCAAGTAAATATATTTATCAAAAATATCCAAAGCTAAAAGAAGGAGAAATGACAAAAGTTAGAGCAACTGTAGTTTGTGAAAAAAGCTTATATAAGGTTGCAAAATCACATGATTTTAGTGAGTTTTTAAATTTAGGAAAATCTGAATTAAAAACAGGAGGAAATAAAAGACCAGCTATTTTAGCAGACAGCGTAGAAGCAGTAATAGCAGCTATTTATTTAGATGGTGGATTAGAATATGCTGATAAATTTATTATTGAAAATTTAAAAGAAGAAATAAATGAAGCAACAAAACATGTGGGAAATAAAGACTACAAAACTGTATTACAAGAAAAACTTCAAATTCATGGAGATGTGAAAATAGAATATGAAATAATAAAAGAAGTTGGACCAGATCATGATAAAACATTTGAAGCGCAAGTAAAGTGCGATGGAAAGATATTAGCACAAGGAGAGGGAAAAAGCAAAAAAGAAGCACAAATGCATGCAGCTAAAAAAGCTTTAGAAAATATAAAATAGAAAAGAGGTAAGTCTATGAAAAAACAATACATAATACCTATATTTGTGCCACATTTAGGGTGCCCAAATGATTGCGTTTTTTGTAATCAGAAATCAATTAGTGGACAAAAAAGTAATATGACAAAAGAAAAAGCAAAAAAAATAATAGATGATTACCTAAGAAGTATAAAAGATGAAGAAGCAGAAATTGAAATAGCATTTTTTGGAGGAAGTTTTACAGCAATAGAAAAGGAAAAGCAAGAAGAGTTATTAAAAGTAGCATATGAATACATTAAAAATGGAAAAGTAGAAAGCATTAGAGTTTCAACAAGACCAGATTGTATAGATAAAGAAACATTAAAAAGATTAAAAAAATATGGAGTTAAAACAATTGAATTAGGAGTTCAATCAGCTAATGATTATATTTTAAAAAAAGCTAATAGAGGTCATACTTTTGAAGATGTAAAAAAGGCTTCTAAAATGATAAGATGGAATGGATTTAAATTAGGACACCAGATGATGGTCGGATTGCCAGAAAGCACAAGAATAGATGAAATTAATACAGCAAAAGCGTTAGTAAAGTTAAAGCCTAAAATGGTAAGAATTTATCCAGTTTTAGTTATAAAAAATACTAAATTGGAAGAAGAATATAAAGAAGGAAAATATCAACCATTGTCAGTAGTACAAGCAGTAGAGATTTGTAAAGATATTGTTAGAATTTTTGCAGATAAAAATATTGATATAATAAGAATAGGTCTTCAAAATACAGAGGAGATATCTGATCCTAAGAACGAAGGTAGTGAAGTTGTTGCAGGCCCATATCATCCAGCTTTTAGACAATTGGTAGAATCCGCTATGTGGTATGATGCAATTGTTGGAAAAATAAAAAAATTAAATGCAAAAGTAAAAGAAGTAGAAGTTAGTGTCAATCCGATAGATAGCAATAATGTAATTGGACATAAAAAAGAAAATGTTATAAAATTAAAAAATACATATGATGTAGATTTGATTTTAAAACAGGATAAAACTATAAAACAAGGCAAGTCAAGAATTAATATAACAAAGACATATGATAATTAAAACATAAGAAAAAATTAAATTTACAAACAAGAATAGATACTATATTTAGTACTTTTAGTGCATAAATCACCCTTATTTTACCAATACTAAAATAAAGGTGATTTTTTTATGCATATAGAAGAAAAAAATAATATAAAAAATATAATATTTGATATTATAGGAACAATAATTGGAGCATTTATAATGGCAATAGGAGTTTCTCTATTCTTATTACCAAATCAACTATCTTCAGGAGGAATTGCAGGAATTGCAACAATTACGTATTACTTATTTAATATACCAATGGGAACAATGATACTTATTATTAATGTTCCATTATTTTTACTATCAATTTATAAAATAGGAAAAATGTTTTTTATAAAATCATTAATTGGAACAGTGTCACTGTCAGTCTTTATCGATATATTAGATAGAATAGAACCTCTTACACATGATAGATTTTTAGCTTGTGTTTATGGAGGGATTATTATAGGGTTAGGGACAGCTATAATATTAAAAGTAAACTCTTCAACAGGTGGAACTGATTTAATTAGTTATGTAGCAAAAGAATACAAACCAACTATGAGAAGTAGCAATGTTATTATGATATTAGATACTATAATAGTCATTTTAAATATAGTATTTTTCAGAGAAATAGAAATAGGGCTATATTCTGCAATTGCTATATATTTAATGGGAAAAATAATTGACATAGTATTTGAAGGAACATATTTTACTAAACTAATTTTAATTGTTTCAGAGCAAAATGAAGAGATAGCCAAAGAAATAGAAGAGAAAATTCAAAGAGGAGCAACAGGCTTATATGGAAAGGGAATGTATACTAATAAAGAAAAATTGGTGTTAATGTGTGCAGCTTCTAGGAGAGATGTTGCTAGAATTAAAATAATAGCAAGAAAACTTGACTCCTCTAGTTTTATTATTATAACAAATTCAAGAGAAGTAGTTGGTTTGGGATTTAAAAAAAGTTAAAGATGACTGATAATTTTATGTTGATTCATTGATAAATTTTAAAAAATGAAGTAAAATAATATTAGAAAAATAAAAGAGAAACTTGTGATTTAAGATATAATAGGAGAGAACTTATAATGAAAGAACAAAAATATAAATTGAAAAATGTAAAGTCTTTTGAATTAAGAGATATATTTGAATGTGGACAATGCTTTAGATGGAACAAACAAGAAGATGGAAGCTACACAGGAGTATTTAAAAATAATGTGCTAAACGTAAAAAAGAATAAAGACGAGATTATATTTGAGGGAATATGTGAAAATGAAATACAACAAACAGTAGAAAATTATTTTGATCTTAACCGTAATTATGAAAAAATAAAAGAACAACTATCAAAAATAGATCAAAATATGAAAATGAGTATTGAATACGGAAATGGAATTAGAATATTAAATCAAGATTTATGGGAAACTATTATTTCGTTTATAATATCTGCTAATAATAATATTCCAAGAATAAAAGGAATTATAGAAAGATTATCAGAAAAATATGGAGACGAAATAAAATATAAAGGAAACAAATATTATACTTTTCCAACCCCAGAGCAACTAAAAAATGTTACAGTTGAGGAATACAGGAAATTAGGGTTAGGATTTAGAGACATAAGATTATATGAAACCACAAAGATGATATTAAATAAACAAGTAGACATAGAAAATATGAAAAATAATCCAAATACAATAGAAGTAAGAGAAGAATTATTAAAATTATCGGGAGTGGGACCTAAAGTAGCAGATTGCATTTTATTATTTTCAGATTTAAAAAGATTTGAAGTATTTCCAATTGATGTATGGGTAAGAAGAGTTATGAATGACTTATATATAAAAAATGAAGATGAAACAAAAGTTAATAAAAAACAAATTGAAAAAATAGCAAATGAAAAATTTGGAGACTTAGCAGGATTGGCTCAACAATATTTGTTTTATTGGAGAAGAGAAGCATAAGATATAAAAATAGTGCAGAACATAAATATGGAGGATTTAATGGGATTAAGAATTATATATGGAAAGCCAGGAAGTGGTAAAAGTACATATTGTTTTCAAGAAATATCTAAATTAATAAACAAGGAAAAAAAGATTTTTATTATTACTCCAGAACAGTTTTCTTTTACAGCAGAAAGAAAGTTAATGGAGAATGTAAAATCAGGCGCTGTGATTAATGCAGAGGTAATTACTTTAAGTAGAATGGCATATAGAGTTTTAAAAGAAGTAGGAGGAAATGATAAAAGCAATCTTTCTAAATGTGGAAAAGCAATGCTTATTTATTCTATTTTAAGTACATATAAAAAAGAATTAAAATTTTTAGGAAAATCAGATGAAAATATAGATTTAACAATATCTGCAATTACAGAGTTTAAAAAACATGGAGTAACAGTAGATGATCTAAAAAATGAAATAAATAATACAAAAGATACATATTTAAAATCTAAATTGTTAGATATGAGTTTATTATATCAAAAGTTTGAAGAAAAAATAAAAGACAATTATATAGAAGAAACAGATTTATTAACAATGCTCGCAAATTGTTTAGAAAAAACAGATTTAGTAAAAGAGAGTATTATATATATCGATGAATTTGCAGGTTTTACTTATCAGGAATATCAAGTAATAAAAGAATTAATAAAGCAAGTAAAACAAGTTAATATTACTATGTGTATAGATAATTTGAAACAAGGAAATAATCCAGAAGCGGATATATACTATTCTAATAAGGTAACATTATCAAAAATGCTAAATTTGATTGAGGAAAATGGGTTTAAGTTAGAGCAACCAGTTGAATTAAAAAAACAATATAGATTTAAAACTGACGAATTAGAACATTTAAGTAATAATATTTATAATATAAAATCCACAAAATATGAAAAAAATGTGGAAAACATACATCTATTTTTAGCAAAAAATGAGTATTCAGAAATAGAAGAAGTAGCAAAAACGATTAGTGAATTAGTTAGGCAAGAAAAGCTAAGATATAAAGATATTTCTATTATTACAAAAAATATTAATGAATATGCATCTTTAGTAAGAGCTATTTTTGATAAGTATGAAATACCAGTGTTTATTGATGAAAAAAGAGATTTAAATCAAAATATTATTGTACAATACATATTGTCAATTCTAGAAATTTTAATAGGCAATTTTTCAAGTGAATCAGTTTTTAGTTATATAAAATTAGGATTTACAAATATTGATAAAGATGAAATTTTTGAATTAGAAAATTATTGTACAAAATGGGGAATTAAGCATAATAAATGGAAAAAAGATTTTATCTATGAATTAGAAAAAGAAGAAAAAGCAAAAGTAGAAAGACTAAATGAGCTAAGAAAGCAAATTATAGATCCTCTAGTTGCTATGCAACAAAAAATAAAAAATGATAAATCAGCAGAGAATATAACAAGAGAGCTATATCAATTCTTACAAGAGCAAAAATTAGAAGAAAAGATTGCAATAAAAATAAAGAAATTAGAAGATAAAAGATTACTAGATTTAGCAAATGAATACAAGACAAGTTACAAGACAATATTGGATATTTTAGATGAGATTATTATTATATTTAAAAATGAAAAAATGACGATAGATCAATACAGTAAAATATTAAAAATAGGTCTAAAAAATAGTGGATTAGGAAAAATACCTGGAACACAAGATCAAGTCATATTAGGAGATGTAGATAGATCAAGAAGTCATAAAGTAAATACAGTGTTTATTATAGGAGTAAATGATGGAAGCTTTCCAAGTGTAAATAAAGATGAGGGATTTTTTAATGATGCAGATAGAGAATATTTAAAACAGGAAGGAATAGAACTTGCTAAAAGTACATTAGACAAATTATATGAAGATAATTTTAATATATATAAAGCATTTACAACTGCAGAAAATCAGATTTATTTATCTTATGTGTCTTCAGATTGTGATGGTAAATCATTAAGACCGTCAATATTAATTGGAAAAATAAAAAAGATGTATCCAAAGTTACAAGAAAAAAGTGATGTAATCTATAAAGAATATAAAGTAGAAAATAAAATAAGTACATATGAACAACTAATAGAAAATATATCAAGGTTAAGAAATAAAGAAAAAATTGATGATATATGGTATTATATATATCAATATTATAAATCACAAAGTGATTGGAATAAAAAACTAGAAGCAGATTTAAAAGGTTTAGAATATACTAATTTACCAGAGAAGATAAAAAAAGAAAATTTGGAAAAATTATATGGAAATACATTAAATACAAGTATATCAAGACTTGAAAAATATAGAAGTTGCCCATTTTCATACTATTTACAATATGGTTTAAAGCTAAAAGAAAAAGAACAACTAAAAATACAAAGTTTTAATACAGGTTCTTTTATGCATGAAACAATAGATGAGTTCTTTGAATATGTACGACAAGAAGGATTGAGTTTAGCAGAATTAGAAGAGGAACAGATAACAAAAATTGTTTCCGAGATAATTGAAAATAACTTAAAAATGAGCAAAAATTATATTTTTACAGCTACTGCAAAATATAAAGTTTTAGTAAGAAGATTAAAAAAAATTGTTAGCAAAGCACTTAAGTATATTATAGAAACAATTATCTATAGTGATTTTAGTATAGAAGGAACAGAAGTAGAATTTGGAAAAAATGGTAGATATAAACCAATTGTATTAGAAATAGGAGAAGGAAAAAAAGTAGAAATAACAGGAAAAATAGATAGAATAGATACATCGAAAAATGAAGACGGAAAATATTTAAGAATTATTGATTATAAGTCATCTGCTAAAAACATAGATTTAAATGAGGTGTATGCAGGATTACAAATACAACTTTTAACATATACAGATGCTATTTGCAGAGAAGAAGATATTATGCCAGCTGGAGTCTTTTATTTTTCTTTGCTAGAACAAATGGTAAAAGCAGATAAAAAAATGACAGAAGATGAAATAGAAGAAACTATCAGAAAAAATTTCAAAATGAAGGGATTAATTATTGCAGATGTTAAAATAATTAAGATGAATGATAATACCTTAAAAACAGGAAACTCCAAACTAGTACCAGCAGCATTAACAACTTCAGGAACAATTAATGAAAAGTGGACAAATGGAGTAAAAGCAGAGGAATTTAGGACCCTGCAAGAGTATATTTATAAGACAATAAAAGATATTTCAAAAGAAATATTGGGTGGAAATATTGATTTAAAACCATATTATAAAAAAGGAAAAACCCCATGTCAATATTGCGAATATAAAGCAGTTTGTGGATTTAATTCGAGACAGGAAAACAATACATATAATTATATAGAACAAAAATCAAAAGATGAAATTTTACTAAAAATGAAAAAGAACTTGGAGGAATAAAATGGATTTATCAAACCGAAATGTTATACACATAAAAAAAGGAGACACAGAATTTCTACAATTTAGAAAATTGTTAGAATATAAAGATGTCATAAACCATGCATATTCTTTAGGAACAAAATTGAATTTTAGAACTTCAACTATAAATAAAGAAAAATTACCAGAACAAGAATATGAAGCAGCAATTAAAAGCTATAAAAAAATATGTAGTTCAATTAATTGTAATTACATTAATTTAGTAAAAACAAACCAGGAACATACAAATTGTGTTAAAATAGTAGAAAAGAAAATAAAAACGGCAGAACCTGATTTTAATTTAGAAAAATATTATAAGACAGATGGCTTAATAACAAACAAAAAAAATATCATTCTTTCTACTACAAATGCAGATTGTATTCTATTATTATTTTTTGATCCAGTAAAAAAAGTAATAGCAAATACACACTCTGGCTGGAAAGGAACAATACAAAGAATAGCAGTAAAAACTGTAGAAAAAATGATAAAAGAATTTGAATGTAATCCCAAAGATATTATTTGTTGCATTTGTCCAAGTATTAGAAAATGTCACTTTGAAGTAGAAAAAGATGTAAAAGATATGTTTGAAAATGAATTTAAAGATTTAGAAAATCTAAATAATATAATAGAAGAAAAAATACCAAATGCCAAATGGAATATTGATACTGTTTTAATAAATGAAATGATATTAGAAAAACAAGGACTAAAAAAAGAAAATATAATAGATAGCGGAATTTGTAGTGTATGTAATTCAGACCTAATTCATTCTTATAGAGTAGAAAAAAAGGGCTACGGTTTAAATACAGCACTAATTAGTTTGAATTGAGACAAGAGGGACAGGTCTTATTTGTCTCATGAATTAAGTAGAAAAATGTCGAAAAATGAGGCGGATAAAAAATGAGACAAATAAGACCTGTCCCTCTTGTCTCAAAGGAGGAATTAAGATGATAATACCAAGAAAATTAGAAATAGGAGATACTATAGGAGTAGTAGCACCTTCTGATCCTATTATTGGAAAAAATATTGGAGAAATAATGAGAGCTAGAGAAATATTAGAAAAAGATGGATTTAAAGTTAAGTTCTCAAAAAATCTATTTTCTAATACTTGTGGTTATAGTGCAACAGCAAAAGAAAAGGCAGAGGATATTAATGATATGTTTCAAGATAAAGATGTAAAAATGATATGGTGTGCAAAAGGAGGAAATAATTCTAATTCTGTTTTTGAATATTTAGATTATAATGTGATAAAAAATAATCCAAAGATAGTTTGCGGATATAGTGATATTACGTCATTAACTAATATGATTTTTTCAAAGACGGGTTTAGTTACTTTTAGTGGAACAAATTTTAAGACAATTGCCACAGATGAAACGGATTATAGCTACAAAGAAATCATAAAAAGATTTGTAGAAGGAAGTTTAGAAATAGGAAGAGAAAAAAGTGGATATAAAACAATTAAAGATGGAAGTTCAGAAGGAGAATTAATTGGTGGAAATTTAAGTCTTACAAAAGGATTAGTGGATGGAAAATATAAGATTGATTTTACAGATAAAATACTATTTTTGGAAGATTTGGGTTATGAAAGTGAACCAGCATTTATAAGCAATTATTTATATTATATGAGACAAAATAAAGTATTTGATAAAATAAAGGGAATCTGGCTTGGAAATTATGAACATGAAAGTGGAATAACATTGGAAAAAATAGTTTTAGATGTTATTGAAAATGACTATACTTTTCCGATTATAAAATCAAATAATTTTGGACATATAGAAACAAAAACTGTAATTCCAATAGGTACAAAAGCAAAAATTGATACAAACAAAACAGTAAAAATAGAATTAATAGAATCATGTGTAAAATAGTAAAAAAGAAATAAAGGGAGCAAAAATATGTATAATACATTTGAAGAATTAGAAGAGTCAATAAAAGGTTGTAATAAATGTAAATTATATAAAACAAGACAGAATATAGTTTTTGGTGTGGGAAAAAAAGATGCTAGACTTATGTTTATTGGAGAAGGACCTGGAGCAGATGAGGATAGATTACGGAGAACCATTTGTAGGTAAAGCGGGTAAGCTAATGAATATGGCGTTTCAGACTTTAGGTATAAAAAGAGAAGAAGTTTATATTGCAAATATTGTAAAATGTAGACCACCAGCAAACCGTAACCCAGAAGAAGATGAATGTATGGCTTGTATGAATTATTTAAGAAATCAGGTAATATTAGTAAGACCAGAAATTATAGTTCTTTTGCGGTAGTGTAGCCTTAAAACATATTTTAGGAAAAGAATATGGAATTACAGCATCTAGAGGAAAATGGGTAGAAAAAAAGGAAATAAAATATATGCCTACATGGCATCCAGCTGCATTATTAAGAGATGAAACAAAGAAAATAGATTTTATTAAAGATTTGCAGCTAGTTTTAGAAGAATTAAACAAGTAGTCAGTAAAATTGAATAATTTATAAATTTATTATAAAATATACACATAAAAATATAGGATTACTAAAGGAGAAGTAAAAATGCAGAAAATTCAAAAAATAAGAGATGAAGCAAATTACTGTTTGAATTGTAAGGTTAAACCATGTTCAAAAAAAGGCTGTCCATTAAGTAATAATATACCTGAATTTATTCAACAAATAAAAAAAGAAAATTACGAAAAGGCATATGAGATTTTAAGTGAGACAACAGTATTGCCAGGGGTTTGCGGAAAAATATGTCCACATTTCAAGCAATGTCAAGGATCATGTATAAGAGGGATAAAAGGTGAACCGGTTTCAATTGGAAAATTAGAATCATTTGTATTTGAACAAGCTATGGAAAAAGGAGTAACTTTAAAGAACTGTTGGGAAAAACAAATAAATCAAAATAAGAAAGAAAATGAACAGAAAAGAGTTGCTGTAATTGGAGGTGGACCATCAGGTTTAACAGCTAGTGCTTTTTTGGCCAAAAGCGGTATTAAAGTTACTATATATGAAAAATATAGTTATTTAGGTGGTCTTTTAATATATGGAATTCCAGAATTTAGATTACCAAAACAAGAAGTAAAAAAGACTATTAATAACATTTTAGAGTTAGGAATAGAGGTAAAATATAATCAAGAATTAGGAAAAAATTTAAATTTAGAAGATTTAAAAGAAGAATATGATGCTATACTTTTAGGATTTGGAGCCAATGTTTCTTGTAAAATGGGAGTGGAAGGAGAAAAATTGCAAGGAGTTTTTGGAGGAAACGAGCTATTAGAATATAATAGACATCCTAATTATAAAGGAATGGATGTTGCTGTAATCGGTGGAGGTAATGTTGCTATGGATTGTGCTAGAACGATAAAGAGACTAGGAGCAAAAGAAGTTACAGTAATATATAGAAGAGCTAGAGAACAAATGCCTGCTGAAAATAAAGAAATTAAAGATGCAATGGATGAAGGCATAAAATTTTTATTTCAAAATAATATTGTAAAAATAATAGGAAATGATAAAGTTAAGGAATTAGAACTTATAGAAACAAAGCTAATTCAAAAAGATAGTGAAACAAGGCTTGTACCAGTAAATATTGAAAATAGTAATTATAAAATTAGTATGGATTATATTGTAATGGCTTTAGGTTCTGAACCTGCAACATTTGTTCAAAAATTAGGGCTTAAATTGGATAAATGGGGAAATATTAAAATAGATGAGAATTACCAAACTTCAGATTCAAAAATATATGCATGTGGAGATTTAGCAGGTATTAGAAAAACTGTTGCATGGGCAGCATATTCAGGAAGAGAAGCTGCAAATAAGATTATAGAAAAAATAAAATAAATTAATGTTCACTTTAAAGTGAACATTAATTTATTTTTTCAGTAACATTTTTTTCACCAAAAATTAATTTTTTTAGAGCCTTAAAAAATGATATTATTTTACTTTCCTTTTTAGTAATAAGTTTAATTGCATTTTCAACATTGCCATTCTCTAAAGCATTATATTTATTTTCTAATTGTTCCATTTTATTTACATAGTAATCATTAAAAAATGTATATCCTTCAGTACAACCCAAATAATCTTTAAAAGTATATAATTTTCTTCTATAATTTTCGACTTCTTCCAAATTACTAATATTTTCAAATGCTTTATCAAAATAACTTGAAATAATTAGATTTTGAGTTCTCATAAAAGTTAACATTATCTCACTTTTTAATTCATCAATCTTTTTTAACATTCCATCAATTTTTTTATTTCTGTCAGATACACCGCGCAATTTTATTATTGAGTTTTATAATAGATTCTTCATCATTAAAAATATCATCAATAGCATTTTGTATTGTCATAAAAATTTTAGGAGATGTTAAATCAGCAAATTTCTTTTTGAAATTATCATTACTATTTATTGTACTCTCAAATAAAACATCTTCACCAGTAATATAAGCCATTTGATTTACAAGACAACATTCTAAAGGATAATAAGAAGGACTAATTGTTTCAAAACTAATTCCAAAATATTTAACGAAATCTCTAGGAATACCATTAATTTTTGAAGCCATAAGTTGTACAGAGGCTTCATTTAGTCCTAATCCGTATATTTTAAATTCTGTATAATCACAAAGTCCCATTCTAATTAAATAATTTTTTTTGTCTTTTACTTCTTGAATATAGTGAATACACTCATGAATAGCAAATTCTTCTAAATCTTCATCTTGGATGTGTTCATTAAAATAAATAGAAGAATTTTTATAAAAATAGTTAGCCTCAGCCATTCCATCTGGCATATTAGCTTTGTACATATTTAATCTAGACAGTTTAATAAAAAGTTCATTTTGGTTTAAGCAAAATTGAGGAAATGTATCACATATTTTTACAGCAACATTTCTTGCAATCGAATTTATTTTTAAAGTATCTAATTTATTTGTAATTATAATTCCATCTTTTTTTAAATCTGATTCTACGCTCATTTATTATTCTCCTTAATTATATAACAATATTATACTATAAATAACAAGTAAATGTATTTCAGAAATATTAAATATTAATTACAGTTTAGTTACAAAAAATAAAATAACAAGAAAAAATGGAAAAAATAAAAATTGAATTACGAAAAATAAGTAAAACAGTAGCTAAAATTGAAGTAGAACATGGAGAAAAACTACAAATTTTATTTGATGCATTTAAAGTGCATGACCAAAAGATAGACAGAATTGAGCAAAAATTAGATAATCACGAAAAAATAATAAATAGGCATAGTGACGAAATTTATTATTTTACAACAATATTATAAATTTTATTTTTTACATATATTTCTTTAATAATATTTTTTCCATTAAGTTTTAAATCAACAACATTATGAACTTTTTCTTTAACCGAAGTTTCATCTTCATTAAGTAGAATTTGAACAGTTCCTTTTAATTTTCCATTGAATTGAATAGGCAATGTTATTTCATTAGCAATAGTCTTAGATTCGTCATATTCAGGCCAATCCATATAAGCAAAATCATTTGACTCATCAAGTACAGTATGTAGTAATTCCTCAGTCATATGTGGAGCAAAAGGATTTAATAATTGCAAAAATGTTTTAAATTCAGCTTTGTTAATTGATTTTTCTTTATAAAATTCATTAACCATTGTCATAAAGGTAGAAATACAAGTATTAAATTTCATATTTTCAATATCAGAAGAAACTTTTTTTATAGCTCTATGCATCATTTGTTCAAATTTAGCAGAATATTCATTTCCATCGATTAATATTGTTTGTAAATTCCAAACTCTATCTAAAAATTTTGCACAACCTCTAATACTTTCCATAGACCAAGGAGCTGTTTGATCAAAAGGATCCATGAACATCTCATAAAATAAGAAACAGACTCTTGAATAAAAAAATGAAAAATGATACAATGCGTTGAAAGAGGTGGAAACGTGATAGATTTAAAAAAAGCTAATGAGGAATTTGATAAGTATGTTAAAAATTATAACTCAGAGGATAAAAAGATTGCTTTAAAAATAGAACATATTAAAAAGGTTTCAGAAATATCAGGGATAATATCAGAAAATTTAAATTTAGATAAAGAAAACATAGAATTAGCAAAGTTAATAGGTTTGTTACATGATATAGGAAGATTTGAACAAATAAAGCAATACAATACTTTTTCAGATAAAGATAGCATTGATCATGGTAAACTTGGAGTAGAAATTTTATTCAAACAGGGAAAAATAAGAAATTTTATAGAATCTGCGAAATATGACGAAATTATAAAAAAAGCAATTTTAAATCATAATAGAAAAGAAATAGAAAAAGGACTAAATCCAAAAGAATTACTTCATTCAAAAATTATTAGAGATGCTGATAAAATAGATATACTTTATATTATGACTTTTGAAGAAAAAAGGACAGTCTTTAACAAAGATGATATATCAGATGAAAAAATAACAGATAAAATTTATGAAGAATTTATGCAAATGAAATTACTTGATTATAAAAAAATACAAACCAATGTAGACAGGGTAATCGCACATTTTGCATATATTTATGATTTTAATTTTAACTTTAGTTATGAATATGTTAATAATAAACAATATTTAGATAAAATCTATAAAAGACATACATTTACTGATAATGACACAATGAAAAGATATAATTTAATTTATGATACAGCAAAAAAATATATAAAAGAAAAAACAAAATAAAGGATGATAAAATTGGGCAAAAAATTATTAATAACCGAAAAACCATCAGTTGCAATGGAATTTGCAAAAGCGCTAAAAATAACAACTAATCGAAAAAATGGATATTTAGAATCAGAAAAATGGATAATTACATGGTGTGTAGGACATTTAGTAACTATGAGCTACCCAGAAAAATATGATGAAAAACTAAAATTTTGGAGATTAGACACATTACCATTTATCCCTTCAGATTGGAAATATGAAATTATACCTCAAGTAGAAAATCAATTTAATATAGTTAAAGGACTAATGCAAAGAGAAGATATAGAAGAAATTTATAATGCAGGAGATTCAGGAAGAGAGGGAGAATATATTCAAAGATTGGTATTTATGATGGCACACCCTAATCCAAATGCAAAAATGAAAAGAGTATGGATTGATTCACAAACAGAAGAAGAAATTTTAAGAGGTATTAGAGAAGCAAAAGATTTATCTGAATATGATAGTTTATCAGATAGTGCATATTTAAGAGCTAAAGAGGATTATTTAATAGGAATTAATTTTTCAAGATTATTGTCAATTATATATGGAAGAAATTTAGCAAGTAAAATAAATGAAGAAAGAGCTTCTATTTCAGTAGGACGTGTTATGACTTGTGTTCTAGGTATGATCGTTGCAAGAGAAAGAGAAATTAGAAACTTTGTAAAAACAAAGTATTATAAAATTATTCGGAGAATTTGGAGATGAACAATCATCTTTTCAAGCTGAGTGGAAATCAACAGAAAGATCAAAAATGTTTGAATCAAATAAATTGTACAATGAATCAGGATTTAAAAAAGAGGATGATGCAAAACAATTTATACAAAGTATTCAAGGCAAAATAGCGAAAATAGCAAATTTAAAAAAATCAAAACAAAAAGAAAATGCACCATTATTATTTAACTTAGCTGAAATACAAAATCAATGTACTAAAAGATTTAAGATAAAACCAGATGAGACGCTAGAAATAATACAAAATTTATATGAAAAAAAATTAGTAACTTATCCAAGAACAGATGCTAGAGTACTTTCTACAGCAGTAGCAAAAGAAATTACAAAGAACTTAAATGGAATAGCTAGAGGATATAAAGACGAAGAAGTGCAAGGATATATAAGAAAAATGGTAGATGAAAAATATTCTACTAACATAATAAAAACAAAATATGTAAATGATAGCAAAATAACAGACCATTATGCTATTATTCCAACTGGTCAAGGATATGAAAATTATAATAATTTACCAGAATTACACAAAAAAGTATATAAAGTAATAGTATCTAGATTTTTAGCTATTTTTTATCCACCAGCAGAATATAATAAAATTCAGGTAACAGTTGAGATAGAAGATGAAAAGACGATAGAAACCTTCAATTGTAGTGGAAAAGTTTGTATAAATAAAGGATTTTTAGAAATATTAAAACCGGAAGAAAAGAGAACAACAAAAAATGGAGAAAAAGTGGATAATTCAAATGAAGAAGAAAAACAAAATGATTTAGAAATCTTAAAAAATTTAAAAAAAGGACAGGAAGTAGAGATTAGAAACTTTGAATTAAAAGAAGCAGAAACATCTCCACCAACTAGATATAATTCAGGTTCTATTATATTGGCAATGGAAAATGCAGGAAAGCTAATAGAGGAAGAAGAATTAAGAGAGCAAATAAAAGGTGCAGGCATTGGAACAAGTGCTACAAGGGCAGAAATAATGAAAAAACTTGAAAAAATAAAATACATAGAAATTAATACAAAAACTCAGATTATTACACCTACTAAAAAAGGAGAATTAATTTATGATATTGTATATCAATCAATGCCAGATATGTTAAATCCTAAATTAACAGCCAGCTGGGAGAAAGGATTAGATATGGTAGCAAAGAAAGAAATAGAGCCTAAAGAATTTATGGGAAAATTAGAAAAGTATATTTATTCAAAATTTGATAGATTAGTAGTAAAAATATAGAAAAAATAATGTCAAATAATTGACAAAATATTAACAATTTGATATAAAATTTGTATACAAAAGAAAGGAGAATGAAAAATGAACGAGAAAAAATACAAGTCAGTTGTAGTAATTTGGGGAGTTATTTTACTTACATTACAAGCATTAGCACTTATCGATGTAGTAGGACTTAGACCAAATTTATATAATCAACTATCAAAGTTAGAAACATCATTTATTGCAGTAGGACTTCTTATATTAATTTTAGCATATATGCTTTTATCATTAAATAAGAAAAAATCAGGAGCAATTATAGGAGTATTAACAGGATTACTTTATATGCTAACATTTAATGTTGCAAATATGATAGCAGGAATATTTTTTATTGCTTATTGTGCATGGATTCTTTTTGAAATGGGCAAAGAGTCAAAAAAAGTAGTAGATAAGAAAAAAGAAGAAATAACAGAGCAAAAAAGTGCTTCATAATGAAGTACTTTATTTTTTATAAAAAGTGTAGTATAATATAAAACATCTAAAGTGTTATGCTAGGAGAAAAAAATGAATCAAATATTAGGAGAGCTTGGAAAAAGCCAAAAGTTTAAAGAATTACTAAATCAAATAGAAAATAAACAAAGTCCGATAGCAATATCGGGCTTAAATGACGTGGGAGCAGTGCAAATTGAAACAGCTATAAATCAATTTGGGAAAAAGCCAATTTGTATTATTACTTATAACGAAATACAAGCTAAGAAAATATATGAAAATGTCAAATATTTTACAGAGAATGTTGTATTATTTCCAAAAAAAGAAATAGTTACATATGATTATATTGCAGAAAGTAAAGATTTGCCATATAGAAGAATAGAGACATTAAATGAAATACAATCAAAAAGAAATTTAATTGTAGTAACAACCATAGAAGCAATAATGCAAAAATTACCAGCAAAAGATAAACTATATAAAAATAAACTAAAATTTAAGATAGGAGATAGTTTCAATTTAGACAAATTAAAACAAAAATTAGTAGAACTTGGATATACCAGATGTGAATTGATTGAAGGAAGAGGACAATTTAGTATAAGAGGCGGAATTGTTGATATTTCAATTAGTTATAAAACAGGAATAAGAATTGAGTTTTGGGGAGATGAGATAGACTCTATTCGTGACTTTAATATTTCTACACAAAGATCAATTAATACAAAAGAAAATGTAATTATATATCCTGCTCATGAATATGTGCTAGAAAAAGGGATAGAAGAAATCTGCGATAAAATAAAAAAAGATAATGCAAATAAAGAAATAATAGAAGAAGATATAGAACAAATAAAAGCTGGAAATTATATTAGTAAAATTGATAAATATTTTGACAGTTTCTATGAAAAGCAAGGAACGATATTAGATTATCTAAATAATAATTATTGTATATTTTTAGATGAAATAGGAAAAATTAATCAGAGAGCAAAAAACATACAAGAAGATAATAAAAATTTAAAGATAGCTTTAATTGAAAAAAAGAAAATAGTGCCAAATGCAATTTCGAATATGATAAAAATAGAAAATATAAATAAAATTTTAGAAAAAAGACAGTTGATATATATAGAAAAGCAAGATACTAATATAAAAGTACAAGCAGAAAAATATAAATTTAATTATCGAGAAATAAATTATTTTAAAAGTGAGATAGATAACTTATTTACAGATTTAGAAAAAGCAATTAATGAAAAAAAGAAGGTTTATATTTTATTAGAAACAAAAGAAAAAGCTAAAAAATTAAAACAAATACTAGAAAAAAGAGAAATAATCTGTAGAATAGAAGAAAAGCTAGATAAAACAATAATAGTTTCATCAATAGAAAGTATTATAACAATTTCTGTTGGAAAACTATCTTCTGGATTTGAAAATCATGAATTAAATCAAATTGTAATTATTGCAGATGAATTAATTAGTGAAGAAAAAACAAAAAGAAAATATATACCAACAGCTTATAAAGAAGGAGAAAAAGTTGTATTTGCAGATTTAAAAATAGGAGATTATGTTGTACATAAGAAGTATGGAATTGGAATTTATATAGGAGTAAATACAATAAAAGCAGATGGAACTATTAAAGATTACATTAAAATAAAATACCAAGATGATGATATTTTATATATACCAACAAACGATATGGATTCAATAAGAAAGTATGTTGGAGGAGATGCAATACAACCTAAAATTAATAAATTAGGAAGTAAAGACTGGGAAAAAACGAAATCTAAAGTAAAGAAAAATTTAAGAGAAGTCGCAAAAGATTTAATAGAATTATATGCTAAAAGAGAAAAAGCTTTAGGATATTGTTTTGGAAAAGATACTCCATGGCAGAATGAATTTGAGGGGAAATTTCCATATCAAGAAACAGAGGATCAATTAAGATGTATTGAAGAAGTAAAAAAAGATATGGAAAGTCAAAGACCAATGGATAGACTACTTTGCGGTGATGTTGGTTATGGCAAAACAGAAGTTGCAATTAGAGCAGCATTTAAAGCCACAATGGATGGAAAGCAAGTAGCATATTTAGCTCCAACAACTGTCTTAGCTCAACAACAATATCAAGAATTCAAAGAAAGAATGAAAGATTATCCAATAAAAGTTGACATATTGAATAGATTTAAAAGTAAAAAATATCAATCTGAAGTTGTTAAGAATTTAGCTTTAGGAGAAATTGATATTGTAGTAGGAACACATAGATTACTTAGCAAAGATGTAGAATTTAAGGATTTAGGATTATTAATAATAGATGAAGAGCATCGTTTTGGAGTAAAAGCAAAAGAAAAAATAAAACAATTGAAAACTAATGTAGACGTTTTAACAATGACAGCAACCCCTATTCCAAGAACTATGCATATGTCAATTGTAGGAATAAGAGACATGTCTGTTATATACGAACCTCCACGTAATAGGAGACCTGTTCAAACATATGTGTTAGAATATGATGAAGAAGTTATAAAAGAAGCAATTACTAAAGAATTAGAAAGGGAAGGTCAGGTATTTTATCTATTTAATAATGTGGAAGGTATAGAAAGAAAAGCAAGTCAAATTTCAAATTTAGTGCCAGAAGCAAATGTTGCTTACGCACATGGTCAAATGTCAGGGACAAAAATTGAAGAAATTATGCAAGATTTTATAGATAAAAAATCAAATGTGTTAGTATGTACTACTATTTTAGAATCAGGTATTGATATTCCAAATGCTAATACTATAATTGTAGAAAATGCCGATAGAATGGGATTAGCACAATTGTATCAAATCAGAGGTAGAGTAGGTAGAAGTGATAGGCAAGCATATGCATATATTACTTATAAAAGAGATAAATTACTTTCAGAAGTTGCAGATAAAAGATTAAAGGCGATCAAGGAATTTACTGAATTCGGATCTGGATTTAAAATAGCAATGAGAGATTTAGAAATTCGTGGAGCAGGAAGTTTACTAGGAGAAATACAGTCAGGACATTTAGAGCAAGTTGGTTATGATACGTATTGCAATTTACTAGATGAAGTAGTAAAAGAAATGAAGGGTATAGAAGTAAGGCCAGAAACAGAAATTCAAATTGATTTAAATGTAACAAGTTATATTCCAGACGAATATATAAGCGATTCAAATCAAAAAATAGAAGTATATCAAAATATTGCTTTATGTAGAAATGAAGAAGATATTCAAAATGTCATTGATGAAATTATAGATAGATTTGGAAACATGCCAAAAGAATTAGAAAATTTAATTGATATAGCAAGAATAAAATATATATCAAAGAAATTAGATATAGAAAAAATTGCAAGTAGAAAAAATGCAGTAGTATTTACATTTAAAGCAAGTAGTAGTGAAGATAAATTTAAAATAGATATAGCACAATTGGTAAAGAAATATGGAACAAAGATAAAATTCTCAGCTGGAATAAAGCCAATGATAACATTAGATATAGGAACAAGTAGTGAAAGAAAAGTTTTAAATGATACTACAGAATTTGTTAAATATTTATTAGGTTAAATTTATGTTTTGGAGGAATAAAAATAATGCAAGTAATATCAAGTAAAGATAATGAATTAATAAAACACATAAGAAAGCTAAAAGAAAAAAAAGAAAGAGATGCAAGTAATGAATATTTGGTAGAAGGAATTAAAATAGTAAAAGAAGCAATCCAAGAGAATGCTAAAATAAAACAAATAATCTTATGTGATGATTGCGAAAAAACAGAAAGTATACCAAAAGACTTGATGTATGAAATTGCTAAACATAACTGTATATATGTAACAAGTAAACTTTTTAAATATATATCTGAAGTGCAAGAGCCTCAGGGAGTACTTGCTGTTATAGAAAAAAACAATGGGGATAAAACAATTGATTATACACAAGATATTATTGTAGCATTAGATGATGTTCAAGATCCTGGAAATTTAGGAACAATCCTTAGAACTGTTGACAGTGTTGGAGTAAACCAAATATTGGTATCAAAAGGAACAGCAGATAGCTATAATCCAAAAGTAGTACGTTCAACAATGGGAGCAATCTTTAGAGTTAAAATAATAGAATGTGAGGACTTGAAAAAAACTTTAAAAGAAATAAAAAAACACAAATTTAAAATAGTAGTATCATCACTTCAAACAGAAAATACAATATATGATATAAATTACTATAAAAAAGTAATAATTATAGGAAATGAAGCAAATGGAGTGGAACAACAAATACAAGAAATAGCAGACGAGAAAATAAAAATACCAATGATTCGGAAAAACAGAAAGCTTAAATGCATCAGTAGCAACAGGAATTATTTTGTATGAATATGTGAGACAGAAGGGACAGGTCTAAAATGTCCCATGAATTTTGTCGAATCATATAAAAATATAAATAATATAAAAAAAGACATAAATTGACATGAAAATGGGACATTTTAGACCTGTCCCTTCTGTCTCTTCTGTCTTAAAGGAGAATAAAATATGAAGTTAGATATAGTAATGGTAGAACCAGAGATACCACAAAATACAGGAAATATAGCAAGAACTTGTGCAGCAATTGGAGCGAAGTTACATTTAGTGCATCCACTAGGATTTGATATATCTGAGAAGGCTGTTAAAAGAGCAGGATTAGATTATTGGGATAAAGTTGAGATAGAAGAACATGAAAGTTTTGAAGAGTTTTTAAAGAAATATAAACCTGAAGAAAATAATATGTTTTTTGCTACAACTAAAGGAAAACATGTATATTCAGATCCAGATTATAGAGATATGAATGAAGTGTTTATATTGTTTGGAAAAGAGACAAAAGGATTGCCAGAAGATATTTTACAAAAGTATATTAATCAGACAATTAGAATACCAATGAGACATACATTGCGTTCATTAAATTTATCAAATTCAGTAGCAATTGTAGCATTTGAAGTTTTAAGGCAAAAAGATTTTGAACAGTTGGAAGAAATAAGCAGTTATTTTGATTAAAATATAAGTACGAATGTAATACATATAGAACATAATTGTCGAATTTTGCGATGAAAAATTAGTAAAAAAACAGGAAAAAACTTGGATTTTTCCTGTTTTTGTGGTTTAATATATTTAAGGTGATTTCAAAATAATTTAAATCATAATTTATTTTTTTAGAAATTTTAATTCTATTTTTAAATTCGAAAATTCAATCTAATTACCAAGAAATAAAAAATAAGGAGGTGGTATACAGGCTATATAATAAAAATACATTTTACTAATTAATAAATATTGACATTCACATCAAAAAACAATATAATAGGGAGGAAAGATTTGAAAGTATTTACATACAAAAACTACATTAAATGTATACATACTTTAAGACTAAATGCGATTTTTCAATTAGCAGAGGAAAATGCTAATTATAACATAAATCGAAACAAAATTAATAACAGACATGACAAATTAATAAAAAATATCCTAAAAGATGAAAAAGAAATGAGAAAATTTATAAATGATTTTCTTGAACCTAATGAAAAAATACAAAGTCAAGACCTTATAAAATATACTAATAGTTATATTACAAAAAAGTATAAATCAAAAGAAGCGGACATAGTTTATAGGCTAAAAAGCAAAGAAGTATTTTTTTTAGTAGAACATCAATCAAAAATTGATAACAATATGCCATATAGAATTCTAAATTATTGTATAGATATTATCCAAGAATGGAAAAAGTCAAAGAAAATAAATCAAAATACAAGATATCCAATTATTGTTCCAATTATTATTTATACAGGAAATGAAAAATGGAAAATACCAAAAAATTTTAAAGAAAAGCAAATATCTGATTATGTATTCGAAAATTACAAAATAGACTTAGAATATAATTTGATTGAAATAAACAAATTATCTAAATCATTTTTATTGCAAAAACAAAGCTTATTTGGTTATGGAATGATAATAGAAAAATCGAAGAATAAACAAGAACTAAAAGAAAATCTAGAGCTGATTGTAAAACATGCGAAAAATAAAAAACAGTTGTATGAGATAAGTGATATAATATATTATTTGCTAAATGATACATTAGAAGAAGTAACCAAAAATGAATTACTAGAAAAATTAGAAATTAAAATAAAGAAAGGAGATATTATGAGTGATTTATATGAAAGACTAGTAAATGAAAATCGAGAAATGATAAGGAAGGGAAAAAAAGAAGGCAAAATAGAGGAAAAATTAGAAGTGGCAAAAAGATTAATAAAAAAAGGAATAGATGAAAAAATAATAATAGAAAGTACTGAAATTAATAAAGAAGAATTGCTAAAGCTAAAGAAAGAAGTATTATAAATAAAATTACACTTTTAAATTTATTTAAATTAAAAACAAGATATTAAACAAGAATGTTTTCTGTATCATACAGGAGACATTATTTTTATACTATTAGATTAATTTAGCAAAAAAAGAACTCCTTATATATATTTTACATAAAATATATTAGAAAAATATGAGGAGGAATGAAATGGAAAATATTTTAGAGGTAAAGAATATAGGCAAAAAATATCAAAATAAAGAAGGAGAAATATTAGCCCTTAAAAATGTAAATTTTAGAGTAAAAAAGGGCGAATTTGTAAGTATTATAGGACCAAGTGGATGTGGAAAATCCACACTATTATCAATTATTGCAGGACTAGAAGAAAAAACAACAGGAGAAATATACATAGAAGGAGAAAAAGTAAATGGAATTTCTAGCAAAATAGGATATATGTTACAAAGGGATTGTTTACAAGAATGGAGAAATATTTTAAGCAATACAATGTTTGGGCTAGAGGTAAAAGGAAAAAAGGATAATGTAAATAAAGAATATGTATTAGAATTACTAAAAAAATATAATTTATACGAATTTAAAGATAAATATCCATCAGAATTATCAGGGGGAATGAGACAAAGGGTAGCACTTATTAGAACACTTGCAGTAAAACCTAAAATCTTATTATTAGATGAAGCATTTTCAGCTTTAGATTACCAGACTAGAATAATGGTTACAAATGATATTTATTATATTTTAAGAAAAGAAAAAATCACAGCAATTATTGTAACACATGATATTTCAGAAGCAATTAGTATGTCAGATAGAGTGTTAGTATTAAGCAAGAGACCAGGGACAATAAAAGATATTCATAAAATTAATTTTGGTGTAGAAAATAGAACACCAATAAATTGTAGAGAAAGCCCAAAATTTAGTCAATACTTTAATACTCTATGGAAGGAGTTGGGAGTAGATGAATAAAACAATAATTTCAAAAGATAGAAAAGAATATTTAAGAAAAATAAAAAAAAGAAAATATTTAATTTTATTAACACAAATATTAATACTTGTATCTTTTTTAGGAATATGGGAAATTTTAGCTGATAATGGTATAATAGACAGTTTTATAACAAGCCAGCCAAGTAAAATATTTGCAACCTTTATGAATTTAACTTCAAATGATTTATTAAAACATATAGGAGTTACAGTATATGAAACAGTAGTAGGATTTTTAGTAGGAACAACTTTAGGAATAGCAATAGCAATTATTTTATGGTGGTCTAATTTTTTGTCAAAAGTTGCAGAACCATATTTAGTTGTATTAAATAGTTTACCTAAAGTAGCACTTCGGACCAATAATTATTATTTGGGTTGGAGCAGGAACACCAGCAATTATTGTTATGGCAGTAGCAATTTCTTTGATTGTAACAATATTAGAAAACCTAAATGGCTTTTTAAGAACTGATAAAGAAATAATTAAAATGGCAAAAACGTTTAAGGCAAGTAAATTTCAAATACTAACAAAAATTATTATTCCAGCCAATATATCAACATTTATAAATTCACTAAAAGTTAATATTGGACTTTCTTTGGTTGGAGTTATATCTGGAGAATTTTTAGTATCAAAAGCAGGATTAGGATATTTAATTGTGTATGGAGGGCAAGTATTCAAATTGGACTTAGTTATGACAAGTGTTATTATATTAGGAATTGTAGCGGGAATAATGTATTTAGCAGTGTTGTTACTTGAAAAATTTATAGTAAAGTCAAAAAATTATTAATATATTTACCATATATAAAGATTACAATTATATTACAAAAAAATTACAAATAAAATAATTTTATTTGTGATGTTGACAAGTATTTGGTGTTACTGATATATTTAAATTGTATTTTTAAAATTGTAAAAGGGAAAACAAAATTTTTTCATTTGTTTTTTCAACTGATAGTACAAATAAAATATGTACTACAGTAAAAGAAAGGGAGGAATAAATATGGCAAAAATACAAAATGTTGATTATGAGGCAATGCCAAAACAAGCAAAGCAAATGAGGTCATATGGACAACAACTAAATACACAAATGACAAATGCATATAAAAGTATTGAAAATATGCATAATTCTTGGTATGGAAAGAGATACAACGAATTAGTAAAACAATTTAATAATCTTACAACACAAATTAATGAAATGTTAACATTAGTTGTAACTGATATACCATATGCACTTGAAACAGTTGCAAATAATTATTCACAAGCAGATAGAGGAACAAATGCAACAGCAGCGCAAAAAACATCACCTAAAAAAATAACAAACTTAACAATACATAATGATGTTGGAATGAAGTTTGTAACAAGCAATGTTGAGTCAGTACAAAAGAGTGTATCAACTAACTTTAAAAATGCAAAAGATCAAATGAATAAGATTCAAGCAGAATATACAAAAATAAAATGGCAGAGTGAGGCTTCAGAAGCTTTTAAAAGCAAATTTAATAAATTAAAACAAAATATAATCTCATCTTTTGAAAATATAGAAAGTCAATTCACAAAACTTATGACTCAAACTAAAAATGATATTGAAAAAACAGAAAAAGCAAATACAGTATCATAATTATAAAGCACATAGTATATGTGCTTTCTCTGGCAATTTTAAATAGATTGCTAGAGAAAACATATATATTATAAAGTGAAAGGATTGAGATAAAATGGCAGATAGGCAACAAATATATAGTGAAATGTTAAATTTACAACAAGATCAGGCAGCAATGAGACATTTTAAAGATCAAATATATGATGCAATACAAGAGTTAAAAGACGGAAAAAATAATATTAATAATGCAATAAATGAATTTAAAAAAGTATATACAGGAAAAGCTGCTGAAGAAAAGAGAAAAATATTAAACAAAAAGATAGAAGAAATTAATAGTGTAATAAACGAATTGCAGGAAAGCTTAGGAGAATTAAACAATAAAATAAATTATTTAAATCATCAGATAGAAATAAAGGAAACAGAGCTAAGAAATGCATAGTTGTATATGTATAGAAAGGAGGATATAATGTCAGAATTAAAAGTAGATATTGATGGTATAAATAATAAAGTTATACCCCCATTAAGTAAAGCAATAACAAAATTAGAATCAGCAGCAGATAGCTTGAAATATATAAGTTATTCTCCAGATTATTATAAATTTAATAACAGAAGTAGAGTACAAAATATTTTACCTCAAAATATAAGAAGTATAAAAGTAAATGTTAATGATGTGAAAAAATGGTTAGCAGATACTTCTAGTAGATTTAAACAAGCTGAAAAAAATAGTGCTAAAGTAGTAGACTCATTACAATTGCCAACAGGAAATATAGGAAGTTTAGGGCAGGTATCTAATAAAACAAGTAATAAAGCTAAAAATGTATCTCAAAAAACGAATAAAAATGTAGACGATGTTTCTATATTTAAAGAGAAACCAATTGGGCTTTTTGGAGATCTCTTTAATGGTAATACTGAAAGTATATATAAATCTAAATATGAAGGAGATTTAAAACTTACTCAAACAGAAATTATAGGAGAAAATAAAAAAGGTACAAAACTTAAAGATGATCCTGAAATACAACAGGGATTAGAACAATTAAATAATATTTTAAATATGCAAAACGAAAATTTAAAAGATGATGCAGAAGAGATGAAAAATAAATTACTTAATGGAAAAATTAATCCACATATAAGAGGCTTTTTAGAAGATAGTGAATTATATTCTTTTGAGGATCCATCAGATGTAAATGAATTAATTCTTGCATTTCAAAAAGCAAAAGAACATTTGGAAAAATTGGATTATAATGAAATTAAAGATGCTGATTATTATAGTTGTATTAATGGTACTATAGGATTAGAGTATACAAAAGAGGATTGGGACTTAGTAAAAAAATATATAGAAGATAACAATCTTTCTTGGAAAGATTTTTTGTCTGAATATGATGAAACAATTAGTAGTTTAGAGACATATAGAGATGAATTATTAGATAAGAAAAATCAAATATATCAATTAGAAAGATATATTGATTTATATCCATATACTAAAATTACGCAAAATGCTGATTTTAAGGAATATTTAGAACGAGATTATTCAAATGTGGATGTAGAAAGTGGATGGAGTAAGATTGCAAGTTTCTTTACTTTTGGGTTTGTAAAAGCAGAAGTAGGAGAGAATTTTAATGAATTTACTCAGGAAGAAAAGGCCATATATTTTTATTTAAAAGAACAGTATTCAGAAGATGAAGCAAATGAATATTATACAAGTTTAGAAGATATGGTTAATCAACGTAAAGGAATGAAAGATGCATTAGAATATGTGAAAAACTTAGATATAACAGGAATAGAGACAGTAGATGGAGTAAACAATTTTTTAACCACTACAGGAATGGGATTTACAGATGGTGTATGGTCTTTTGGAGAAGGACTATCTAATTTATTTCCTGGAAATGGGGAAATTATGTCAGAATTGCAATATAAACAGTCATTTTTAACAGCTATGTTGACTCAAGATATTAATTTGGATGAAATTGAAAAAAGTTATGGTAAAGATTCTGAAGAATATAAGTTATATGAAAAATTATACAAAATGCAAGATATATATAGAAAATCATTGGGAGTTAATTATAATGTAGCTTCGGCTATTGGAAGTGAAGCAATTCCGATGGCTGTAAGTTTAATTCCGGAAGTTGGACAACCACTGGGTATTGCACTAAGTTCTCTTTCAGATGCAGGTAATGCAAAGGCAACGGCATATCAAAATGGAATAACCGGATGGAATGCATATTTATATGCAGGTATTAGAGGAGTTACTTCTGCAGTTATAACAAAATCTTTTGCGGCTATCCCAGGTCTTTCAGACAATGCAAGTACTACATTTAAGGGAATAATAAAAGGTTCAGTACAAGCACGGACTTTCTGCTGTTGCTCAGCAAAAAATAGATTTATTTACGCTTAAGGTACTTTCTGGAGAAGAAATTAATTTAGATGAATTTTTTGATATAGAAAAAGATGCAGAAACATTTTCAACAGCATTATGTACAGCATTTATTTTAAATGGTGGAAAAGCATTAACGATTAAGATTAAGGGTAAGAAAACAACTGTGACTGCTGAAGCGGTAGAGAAATGTATAGATAAAGATGGAAATTTAGACGTAGAAAAGCTTATAAATAACATATCCCCAAAATCATCATTAATAGAAGATTATAAATCTGGAAAAATAAGTTTATATGGTATGGCTGACTCTGATATAGATAGTGCAATACAACAAAAAATTTATAATAGAGGATGGTATAGCGACACAGATTATATATATCAATATCAATATGAACTTACAGGAAGTTATGGATGTGATCAAGGTGGAATTGCATCATTAATAAAATATAAACTTGCAGATGGAACGCTTATAGACAGTCGTAACGGAAAGTATTATGCCAACAGCGAAAAAACAGCAAGTCAAGAATATCATGACATAAAAAATTACCTTGTTAAAAAATATAATATGTCTGCTAAAGATGCATCTTCATTATTAACAGGCCTGGATTCAATAGGTGCTTGTAGTTATGCTTCTACAATAAATTCTTTAATTAGTTTTTATTCTACAAGGCCGGATGAATTTGAAGCAACATTTGGATATCCATTATATAAAAAAAATGATATGGGAATGTATGTGCTAAATGATAAGCAATTATTAGCAGAATTGTATCTGTTTGCTAATGAGTATAATAATGGGGGACAATTGTTTTATACAGATGCTAATGGACAGATGCATGCTAATTATAATGCTATTGAAAGAGATTTAAATGGATATGTAGATAATAAAGCCCAAGAATGCATGTTAACTGCTGGCTCATTTAACAGTAAAATTTTAAGCGATTTTTTAAAATCAAAAGGTTCTAAATATAAAATTAAAAGTAAAGATATAACTACTTATAAAATTTTAATTGATAATAATGGTAAAAAAATTGCAACAAATTCTTATACAAATAAAGAGATGAATAACATTATAAAAAATGCTAATAAATATATGAATAAGGGATATGAATTAGAGCTTGGTATATTTTATATAGATAATGCTCGTATTAGATTAATAAATACTGAAAATCCGAATGAGGTAATTACAACACATGATTGGGGTGAGGGAGAAGGACATGCTGTAAAAATAACTGGAATTGCTTCCGATGGATTCATTGTTAGTAGTTGGGGAGAAAGAATGTTTATACCATATGAGGATTTACAGGACAGCGGAGCATTTTCAATTTTTGCAGTACAATTAAAATAAGAAAGATATTGGAAAGGAAGAAAGAAAGTTGGATTTTGAAAATTTAAAAAAAGAAGAGTTAAAAGCAATATCTCATAAATCAAATTCGATGGAGTTTAAAAAAGGACAATATGCTTTAGCCCATGATTTATATAGGGAATTATTTACTAAATATATAATCGATAAATTAGAATTAAATAAATATGATGAAGAATTAGCAAATAGTAATCTTAATTTTAAACCAGTTGACGAAGAAAAAATGGATATATATCAGTATTTTTCAAAGAATGAACTAAAATTCTTTTATATAAGAAATAATATATATATTGATAAACTTAATGAAAAGGAAATAGATTTTTTAATTAATGAAACGAATAATAATACAATAGAAAAAAATGAAAAATTAAAGCAATTTATAGAATGCACATATAAAAAAGTGATATTCGAAGATGTAGGAAAAGATGGAAAGAAATATATAACTTTTTATGGTCCAAATAGTAGAAATTATACAGCCAGAAATGATTCATTAGTAATAGGAATGAGATATGATGAATTTTATTCAAATGAGTTAAATGATAAAGACTGGGATGAACTCCATATTAAACAAATGAGGTATTTACCAGAAGTATTTAATAAGTTAATATTAGAACAAAGAGATAAAGTATCTATACCAATAGAAGTATTACAATATAATGATTTTAGTGTAAAAAGAAGAATTTCAAGTTCTAGAAATAAAGAGGAAAATACAGAGGAGGAACGATAGTGAACAAAATAGGAGAAAAATACCTACCAATAGGAACGGTAGTAATGCTAAAAGGAGCAAGCAAAAGAGTAATGGTAACAGGATTTTGTGCTATCAAAGGAAATAACAAAAACAGAATGTGGGATTACACAGGATGCATGTACCCAGAAGGATTTTTATCATCTAATCAAACATGTTTATTTAATCATGACCAAATAGAAAAAATATATTATTTTGGACTTATAGATGAAGAAGAAGAAAAATTCAAAGCAGATTTAAATAAAATGTTAGATGAAACACAAAGCCAAAATAAAAAATAGATAAAGTTAAACAAAAGAAATAAAAGGGAGGTAATTTCTTTGATTGTAGCATTAATAGGAAAAAACAAAATGCTAAAAACGAACTTGCCAAAATTCACAATAGGAAATTATGCTATTAATGATGAAAACGGAAGAAAGATAATAAATATAGAAAGCAAAAATGGAAATTGGCAAATTGTAAACAACAACTCTATAAAAATAGTAAATGCTGAACATATTAATAATAAAGAAAAAATAAATCTAGATAATATTAGAGAAGTAACGTTAAAAGAACATAATTTATATTATGTTTCTTTTAGCAATATGAAAGAAATTTTTATTTTATATTGTTCTCCAGACTGTGAAAGTTTTACACATTTAGATGTAAAAAAATCTTCAGAAATTACAATTGGAAGCAACAAAAATAATAACATTTCTTATAGTAGTCCATTAGTAAAAAGTAAGCATGCACGTATTTTTTATAGTAATGGAAGATTAATGCTAGAAAACTTTGACAAAGACTATGGATGTTTTATCAATAACAGACCAGTTTTTAATGAAAATAAACTATTATTTAATGGTGATGTAATTTTCATTATGGGACTTAAGATAATTATAATGGGAAAAAGTATTTTTATAAACAATCCATTAGAAAAAGTCGATTATGATAGGAAAATGTTTAGCATTAATGAAAAGGAATATAATCTTTCTAATTTGAAAGAAGAAGATGAAAGCAATTTAGAAATATATTCAGAAAAAGACTATTTTGCTAAAGCACCTAGAATAAGAAATATTATAGAAAAAGAAAAAGTAAAAATAGATGCACCGCCTCAAATACAAAGTAAAGAAGGAATGCCACTTATTTATGTTTTAGGAACAACATTATCAATGGGTGTAGTTATGATAATATCTACTTTTTCAACTATAGATGGATTAATAAGTGGAACAGCAACTTTCAAAGATACAATGTTTTCATTACTAATGTCTTTAGCTATGTTAGTAAGTATAATTCTTATTCCAGTATTAAATGTAAGATATGAGAAAAAACAAAAAATAAAATATGAAGAAAAAAGACAGAAAAGATATAAAGATTATATAAATTCAAAAATAGAATTAATAGATTCTATTATGAAAAAGCAAAGAAAAATTTTATTTGAAAATTATGTATCAGTAGAAGAATGTAACAATATAATTGCAACTAAAAATTCTAGATTATGGGAAAGAAATATAGAAGATTTCGATTTCTTAACAGTTAGGTTAGGAATAGGAGATGTACCATTAGAAATAGATATAGAATATCCAGAAGAACAATTTGCAATGGAAGATGATAATCTAGTAGAAATGTTAAGTGAAATAGGAAATAAATCTAAAATCCTAAAAGATGCGCCAATTACAGTTTCTTTAGCTAAAAGAAACATTTCAGCATTAATTGTACAAGATAATCAAAAGCTTGTAGAAAAATTTATTCAAAGTTTAATAATGCAATTAATTACATTCCATAGTTATGAAGATTTAAAGCTAGTATTTTTATTAAAAGAAGATAAAGACAATAAGTGGGAGCACATAAAAATGTTACCACATGTTTGGAATAATACAAAACAAATTAGATTTTTTGCAGATGATTACAATGAAATGAAAGAGATTTCTAGATATTTGGAAGAAGAGATTAATAGTAGAACTACAAGAGATGACGAATTAGACTATAAGGCATTTATGCCATACTATTTAATTATTACAGATGATTATAAGAAAATAGAAAATTTAAAAATTATAACAGAAATACTAGAAAAGAAAGTTAATGTAGGATTTAGTATATTATGTATTAGTGATAGCTTAACACAACTACCAAATGAATGTAAGACATTTATTAGTTTAACAAATAATGAAGGCATGATGTTTGAAAGTGAAATATCATCAACAAATCAAAGTAAGTTTAAATTTGATGATTCATATACATTTTTCTTTGAAAAAATATGCAAAGAAATATCTAACATTCCAATTAAGTATACAGCTTCGGGACAAAAAATGTTACCAAGTAGTTATGGATTTTTGGAAATGTATGATGTAGGAAAAATTGAACAATTAAATATATTAGAAAGATGGAAGAAAAATGATTCAACAATATCTTTACAAGCGCCAATAGGTATTGACAGTGCAGGAATGCCAATTGTATTAGATATTCATGAAAAATTTCATGGACCACATGGACTAATTGCAGGTTCAACAGGTTCTGGAAAAAGTGAATTTATTATAACGTATATTTTATCATTAGCAATCAACTACCATCCAGATGATGTTGCATTTATATTAATAGATTACAAAGGTGGAGGATTAGCAGGGGCATTTCAAAAAAGAGATATAAAATTACCACATTTAGTTGGAACAATTACTAATATAGATACAGTTGGATTACAAAGATCACTTGCATCTATCCAAAGTGAGTTAAAAAGAAGACAAGTAATGTTTAACGAAGCTAGAAATAGAATTGATGAAGGAACAATAGATATTTATAAATATCAAAAACTATATCATGAAGGAATAGTAGAAGAACCAATTCCACATTTATTAATAATATGTGATGAATTTGCAGAATTAAAACAACAACAAGAAGAATTTATGGATGAATTAATAAGTGTAGCAAGAATAGGACGTAGCTTAGGAGTACATCTTATTTTAGCAACGCAAAAACCAGCAGGTATAGTAAATGAACAAATACGTAGTAATAGTAAATTCGGTATTTGTTTAAAAGTACAATCGACAGAAGATAGTACAGATGTAATAAATAGACCAGATGCAGCATACTTAAAACGTGCAGGTCAATTTTATATGCAAGTGGGAAACAATGAATATTTTACATTAGGATTATCAGCATATTCAGGATTGCCTTATATGCCATCTGATGTTACAAAAAAGAAAATAAATAACTCACTTGAAATTATTTCTAATATAGGGACTGTTTTAAAAGAAGTAAGCAATTCAAAACAAGTTAAACTTGATAATAAAGGAGAGCAGTTAACTAATATTGTAAAATATATGTATAAATTAGCAAAACAAGAAAATATAGAATCTAAGCAATTGTGGATGGATAATATTCCAGAAACAATATTCTTAAAAAATACAAGAGAAAAATATAAAATAGAAAATGAAGAAAATATAATAGCTCCAGTTATAGGAGAATATGATGACCCATATAATCAACGTCAGGGAGTAGTAAAATTAGATCTTTCTAATAATGGAAATACCATAATCTATGGTAATGCAGATAGTGGAAAAGAGACATTACTTAGTACTATCGTGTATGATACTATGACAAATTACAATCCTGAAGATGTGCAAATGTATTTATTTGATTTTGGAAGTGAGGCATTAAAAATATTTAAAAAGAGTCCACATGTTGGAGACATTGTATTTATGAATGATACTGAAAAAGTAGATAGATTTTTTGAAATGCTTCAAAAAGAAATTAGAGAAAGAACTGATATTTTATCAGATTATGGTGGAGATTATAATTTATATATAAAGACAAGTGGAAATAAAATGCCAATGCTAATTGTAATAATAAACAATTATGAGGCTTTTTCAGAAAACTATGAAGATAAATATGATGATATATTTTTAATGCTAACCAGAGAAGGAACAAAATGTGGAATAGTATTTATTATTACAACAAGTGCATGCAATGACGTTAGATATAGATTAGCTCAAAATTTTAGACAAAAAATAGCATTACAATTAAACAATGAAGATGATTATTTTAATATTTTTGATGGAATAGGAAAGAAAAGACCATCAAATATATTTGGTAGAGGATTAGTAAGACTAGAAGATATTTATGAATTCCAAACAGCTAAAATTTGTGAACCAGAAAAATGGAATCTAACTATAAAAAATAAAATAGACGAGTTAAATAAAATTTATAAAATAAAGGCAAAACATATACCTACTTTACCAGATAAAGTAGAGATGAATGACATTAAAGATTATTTGAAAGACTTAACTGCAGTTCCAATAGGAATTAGTAAGAAAAATCTTGATGTATATACTTATAATTTTAAAAAGAGTTTTGTTAATATTATCACTTCAAAAAATATAGAAAGTAGTATAGAATTTATCTCTCATATTTTAGAAGAAGTAAAACAATTGGAAAATACTAATATAGTGCTTTTTGATTCAGAGAGAGTATTACAAAATAAAAAAGTTAATTTAGGTTTAAATTATAAAAATTTTGTTCTTGGAATAGAGAATAATTTGAACAAAAATAAACAGGTAATATGCATAATTATAGGAATAGATAAATTTTTAAATGATTTAGAAAATGGAGAAGAAGATCTATATGAGACTTTTAAAAAAGCAGAAGAATTAGAAAATTATAGCTTTGTTATTATAGACAATGCAAGCAAGTTAAAAAATCGTGAATATGATGAATGGTATAAAGAATATGTTTCAGGAGATACAGGAATTTGGATAGGAAATGGAATAAGTGACCAATATTTAATAAATGTAAATACTGCCAATAAAGAAGTGGTAAACAGCTGTGGAGATAGCTTTGGATATGTAATTAAACAAGAAGAGCCATATTTAATAAAACTTTTAGGAATGAAACAAAAAGGAGAAGAAAATGGATAAAGTATTAGTAAAAGTATATGTTCCTATGCTTGAAAAAATATATGATGTATGGATTCCTTCACATAAGAGAATCTACAATGTTATTGATTTATTGATAAAGGCTGTAAATGAACTAAACGATAATTGTTATAGACCAGATAAATTACCTATGTTATATGACAAATTAACAGCTGAAGTATATGATATTAACTTAAGTATTAAAGATTCTACAATTAGAAGCGGAACAGAATTAGTTTTATTGTAATAAATAAAAAGTTAAATTTATAAAATTCACACCTTTTTATTATAAACATAAAATATATAAAATAAAAAGGAGGTGTAATTTTAAAATGAAAAAAAGAACTATAACTTACATCATAGTAATACTTATCATGCTAGTAATAGCAATAGGAGTATTTATAACAAAAAAACATAAAGAAAATGCTGAAGAACTAAAAACTATAAAAGTCAACGAAGTAACACGATCAGTATTTTATGCACCGCAATATATAGCAATAAACAATGGATATTTCAAAGAAAAGGGATTAAATATAGAATTAACAACAGGTCAAGGTGCAGACGCTGTTATGACAGCAGTTTTAAGTAATCAATCTGACATAGGATTTGCAGGACCAGAAGCATCAATATATGTATACAATCAAGGAAAGGAAGATTATACACAAGTATTTGCACAAATGACCAAAAAAGATGGATCATTTTTAGTTTCAAGAAAGAATACAGATAATTTTGATTGGAAAGATTTAAAGGGGAAAACGATAATACCAGGAAGAAAAGGTGGAGTACCTTATATGACATTAGAATATGTTCTAAAAAATAATGGAATTGACCCTAAAAAAGATGTAACTTTAGATGATAGTATTAAATTTGACTTAATGGCTGGAGCCTTTGCAAGTGGTAATGCAGATTATGTTACATTATTTGAACCAACTGCATCTATGACAGAAAGTCAGAAAAAAGGATATGTAGTAGCTTCTGTTGGAGAAGCAGCAGGTGAAATACCATATACAGCATATTTCACTAAAAAAAGTTATATAGCAAATAATGAAGATACTATACAAAAATTTACAGATGCAATTTATCAAGGAGAAAAATGGACAAAAGAACATACAAGCAAAGAAATAGCAGAAGTTATTACAAATTTCTTCCCAGGAACAGATATAGAAATGTTAACAGCGGCAATTCAAAGCTATAAAGATATAGATGCATGGAATGATACACCATATTTAAAAGAAGAAACATTTAATAGATTACAAGAAGTAATGAAAAGTGCAGGAGAATTAAGTCAAAATGCTCCATATGACAAAATTGTTAATAATAAATATGCTGAAAATACAAAAAAATAAACTAAAAAATAGCATAATTCATTTTAGAAAAAAAGTGAATTATGCTATTTTTATATTATATAAAAGTTCTTTGAAATTCTTATAATATAAATACTTTAAAATTTTTCAAAAACATAGAATAATCAAAAAACAACGAGATAAATCGAGAATTAATAAATAAACATTTACATATACTACAAAACGAGATTTTGACAACTAGAACTTATAATGATAAATTTACAAATGAGAAAGGACGTGAAAGAATGAAAATAATAGAAGCAAATATTGACTATAAATTAATAGGTGAAAGAATAAAGGAAGCGAGAAAAAAAGCAGGATTATCACAAGAAAAATTAGCAGAAATGATTGATGTTACAACAGTATATGTTAGCAAAATAGAAAGAGGAGGACAAATAAATTTAAAAAGATTATCTCAAATGTCAATAGCATTAAATGTTCCAATAGAAAAAATACTAAATGGAACAACAATGGAAAATGAAAATTATTTAAATAAAGAATTTCAGGAATTATTAGATAAATGCTCAAAAGATAAACAAAGATTAATATATAATATTGCAAAAATTGTATCTGGTATAAAATTTGCGTAGAAAGCATTTATAAGCTTTACAAAAACATAAAAATAGTATAAACTATTTCTATGAAAAGTACTATTAAAATCAGGTATGGTATGCCGTTTTATAAACTATACCTGTTTTTTAAATGGACTAAGAAAGGTGATAATAAATGTATTTAAAAAGATTAGAATTGCAAGGATTTAAATCTTTCGCTGATAAAACTATATTAGAATTCATGCCAGGAATTACAAGTGTAATTGGACCAAATGGATCAGGAAAAAGTAACATATCAGACAGCATAAGATGGGTGCTTCGGAGAGCAAAGCATGAAATCATTAAGAGGAACAAAGTCATTAGACATTATTTTTGCAGGAACCCAAAATAGAAAATCATTAGGATTTGCAGAAGCCTCACTAGTATTTGATAATTCAGATGGAGCGTTACCAATTGAATATACTGAAGTAACAGTAACAAGAAAGATTTATAGAAGTGGAGAAACAGGATATTATATAAATAAAGTACCTTGTAGGCTAAAAGATGTATTAGAATTATTTATGGATACAGGAATTGGAAAAGATGGATATTCAATTATAGGACAAGGAAAAATTGATGAAATATTAAGTAATAAATCAGAAGATAGAAGAAATATATTTGAAGAAGCAGCAGGAATAGTAAAATATAGAACAAGAAAGCAAGAATCAGAGAAAAAACTAGAACGTACAAAGCTAAACTTACTTAGAATTAATGACATTTTAACAGAAATAGAAACAAATATAGAACCATTAAAAAATCAGGCAGAAAAAGCTAAAAGATATCTAGATTTAAGAGAAGAACTAAAAAGTATTGAAATAGGCTTATTTATATATAACATAGAAAAATATAAATCAACTTTAGAAGAAATTATAAAAGATGAAGAAATTTATACAAATCAATGTAATGACGAAGAAGGCAGATTAGAAAGAATCAAACAATTAAAAGAAGAATTACAAAATGATATAGATGATATTACAGTCAAAATAGAAGAAATGTCAAATATAGGATTTGAAAGTCAAAAAGAAATTGAAATGTTAAATTCTGATATAAATGTAGCTGATACAAGAATTTTAAACAACAATGAAAATAAAAGTAGATTTGAAAAAGAAATAGAAGAAGCACAAAATAGACTAGAAGAATTAAAAAAGGAAATTGAACAAAAACAAGAAAAACAACAAAATTTAAAACAAAACAAAGAGAAGTTTGAAAAAGAATTAAAAGAAAAAGAAGAAGAGCTAGCTAATCTTACAAAGAAACTTTCAAGTAAAGAATTAGAAATAGAGAATTATAAATTACAAGTAGAAGCTAATATAGACAAAAAATATGAATTACAATCAGAAATAAATAGTAAAGAGATAAATTTTGATAATTATGAAAAAAGGCAAGCACAAATAAAAAGTGAAGTAGCATCTCATATTTCAGAATTAGATAGTACAAGATTACAGAAAGAAGACATAGCAAAAGAATTTTATGAAATTGATTCAAAAAGAAATAAAATTGTATCAAGTTTAGAAGAGATTAATAAGAAAAGAGAAGAAGCTGACAAAAAAATCAAAGCTTATGAAGATGAGATAAATAGATATCAAAGTGAAATAAGAATAAAAGAATCAAGATTAAAATTCTTAATTGAAACAGAAAAAGAAAAAGAAGGATATATAAAAAGTGTAAAATCATTATTAAAAGATTGTGAAAATATTAAAGAACTAGGAAAAGGAATGCATGGAGTTTTAGCTAATATAATAGAAGTCCCAGAAGAATACCAAACAGCAATAGAAATGTGTTTAGGAGCAAGTCTACAAAATATAGTAACAGAAACAGAAGAAGATGCAAAAAAATTAGTACAACATTTAAGAAAAAACAATTTAGGAAGAGCATCATTCTTGCCAATTACATCTGTAAGAGGTAGAAAGCTAGATAAAATAAAAGGACATGAAAAAGGTGTAGTAGGTATTGCATCAGACATAGTTAAATTTAATAAAAAATATGAACAAATTGTATTAAACTTATTAGGAAGAACTGTTATAGTAGACAACATGGAAACAGCAATTAAAGTGGCTAAACAAAATGGATATACATTTAGAATTATAACAATTGAAGGAGATGTAATTAATCCATCAGGAGCAATTACAGGAGGATCTGTAGCAAAGAAAACTGTTAATATTTTGGGAAGAGGAAGAGAAATTGAAAAATTAGAAAAAGAAACTAAAAAGTTAAGAGAAAAAGTTGTAGAATTAGAAAAAGAAAAACAGGAATATGAAAGATCAATGGAGGATACTTTTGAAGGAGCAACAAGTTTAGAAAAAGAATTACAAGAAATTGATATTACATATGCAACAGAAAAACAAAAATTAGTTTCAATTGAAGAAAATATTGCTAAAATAGAACAAAGAGTAAACAAACTAAAAGAAGAACAAGCAAATATAGAAAAAGAAAAAGAACAAACAATTTTAAGAAAGCAAGAAACACAAAAAGAAATAAAAAATTTAACAGAAGAAACAGATAAATTAAATAAAGTAATAAGCGAATTTGCAGATTTAAATAAAGATAATCAAAAATATGCAGATGATTTAAATTTTGATATTACAAACTTAAAAATATCAGTATCATCTTTTGACGAAAGTGAAGCTTCAATCCAGGAAATACAAGAAAGAATAAATGTAGAAATAGAAAATACAAATAAAAGTATAGAAAATAAACAAAGACAAATAGAGCAAATAAAACAAGATAACTTTAACTTAGAAAAATCAAAAGAAGAAATAAAAGAGAAAATTAATGACATAAAAAAAGAAGTAGAAAATAGCGGAGTAAAAATAGAACAATTAAAAACACAAAGAGTAGAAAAAAATGAAAAATTAAAGAAACAAGAAAATGAAATTACAGAAAAATTTAAAACAATTGAAGATTTAAAAGCTCAAATTGTTAAAATTGATGTAAAGAAAACTAAGATTGAAGAAGATATAAATACTATAATTAACAAAATGTGGGAAGAATATGAATTAACTCCAAATGCAGTAAAAGATTATAAAAAACCAGAAAATGTAGCATTAACACAGAAAAATGTAAATAATTTGAGAAAAGATTTACGAGAATTAGGAAGTGTAAATATAGACTCAATAGAAGAATATAAAACAATGAAGGAAAGATATGACTTTATGTGTGAACAAAGAGTTGATTTAGAAGATACAATGTCAAAACTAAGAAAGATTATTAATGATATGACAGCAACAATGAAAGAACAATTTAAAACTCAATTTGAAATTATTAATAAGAATTTTGCAGAAGTATTTAAGGAATTATTTGGTGGAGGAAATGCATCGTTAAAATTAGAAGATGAAGAAAATATACTAGAATGTGGAATTGAAATAACAGTTCAACCACCAGGAAAAAAACTTCAAAATATGATGCTATTATCAGGAGGAGAAAAAGCATTTACAGCTATTGCATTATTATTTGCTATATTGAAAATAAATCCAGCGCCATTCTGCGTATTAGATGAAATAGAAGCAGCTTTAGATGATGTAAATGTTTATCGTTTTGCAGAGTATTTAAAGAAGTTCTCAAAAAACACACAATTTTTAGTAATAACACATAGAAAGGGAACAATGGAAGCAGCAGATACAGTATATGGAGTTACTATGGAGGAAAATGGTATTTCAAAATTATTATCTATGAAATTAAAATAATGAAATTTAATATTAAACAACAAATCTGACTACTCCTATTAAAACAAGCAAAATACCAGAGATAACAGACCAAATATTATCAGGCAAATTACTTAAACGATGTAACCTTTTTCCTAACATATTTCCAATACTTAAAAAAACAAGTTGAAAAATTGATATAAATACAGGAAAAAGAAAAGAGCTAACACCAATAATACTTCCAAAAGCTCCTATGCAAAAGCAATCCAAAGAAAGAGCAAATCCTAGAAATAAAGCTTCCTTACTATCTATTGAATGAGAAGAATCTAAATCTGAGGAGGTAGGATTTTTAATAATCTTAATAGTAATACCTAAAAATTCAATAAAAAAACTATAAATCTTTTCATTATTTTTGCAAATAGGCTCAGAAGATGCTAAATTCTGAGTCGTATTTTTTTTATCTTTATGTATAGCTTGAAAACAAACAAAAATTCCCATAGCAATTAAAATGATATTTCCAATTAATCTTGTAGCAAAATCAGAAAAGATATTTTTTAAAATATCACCAAAACATACAGATAAGAATGAAATTAAAAATGAAATTACAAATAAGACAATTTTAGCCATATAAGAAATTCTTGTATTTTTAATACCATATGTAATTCCAATTCCAAGAGAGTCTATACTACTAGAAAGTGCTAAAATTAATGAATTAATAAACATAATAATACCTCCTTAAAGTATAATATGTCGAAAAAAGAATATTGATATTATTAATATAAAATTATTAAGTAAAATTTATAAATTGTCATAAACAAAGTACAAGCCACATAGAATGAAAGTATAAAAAGAATACAAAGGAGAGAAAAATATGTGGGAAACTTTAAGAAAAGAAGAAATTTTTAAATTATTAAAAACAGATAGAAGAAGTGGTATAACAAAAGAGCAAGTAATAGAAAGAAGGCAAAAATATGGTGGAAATAAGTTAGAAGACAAGCCAAAAGAAACAATGTTTATAAAATTTATAAAGCAATTCAATGATTTTATGATTATTATATTAATATTAGCATCCGTTGTATCTGCAGGAATTTCATATATACAAGGCGAAAATGATTACATAGATTCAATTATTATAATAGCTATTGTAATATTAAATGCTATAATGGGAGTAGTACAAGAATCAAAAGCAGAAAAATCAATAGAGGCATTAAAAGAAATGACACCTACAAAAGCAAAAGTAATAAGAAACAATATAACAATAGAAATAAATGCAGAAGAATTAGTACCAGGAGACCTAATTATATTAGAAGCAGGAAATTACGTACCAGCAGACTGTAGATTAATAGAAAGTCATAACTTAAAAATAGAAGAATCTAGTTTAACAGGAGAAACTGAAGCAATTTTAAAAGACTCAGATATGATATGCAAAAAAGATATTCCATTAGGTGACATGTTAAATATGGCTTTTATGAGTAGCATTGTAGTAAATGGACATGCAAAGGCAGTTGTTACAGAAACAGGAATGAATACCAGAGTAGGAAAAATAGCAAATATGATTATACAAGATGAAGCACCAGAAACACCTATTCAAAAAAAATTGAGTCAAGTAGGAAAAATATTAGGAATAGTATGTTTAGCAATATGTTTAATTATATTTGTAATAGGATTAATAAAAAATATAGATCCTATGGAAATGTTTATGACATCAGTAGGGCTAGCAGTAGCAGCTATTCCAGAAGGATTACCAGCGATTGTAACAATAATGTTATCACTAGGTGTTACAAAAATGGCAAAGAATAATAGCATTATTCGAAGATTGCCAGCAGTAGAGACATTAGGAAGTAGTAAAGTTATTTGTTCAGATAAAACAGGAACATTAACAAAAAATGAAATGACAGTAGTGGAAGTAAAATCAAATAATTCAGAGTTTGCAATAGAACTTTCTACGATGTGTACAGATTGTGATATTTTATATAAAAATGGCAAAATAGAAGTAAGTGGAGAGCCTACTGAAGTGGCATTAGTACAAAATGGATTAAAAAATAACAAAAATAAAACAGAATTATATCATAATATGCCAAGAATAAATGAAATTCCTTTTGATTCTAACAGAAAGATGATGACAACAATCCATAAAATTGGAAATAAATATAGAATCATAACAAAAGGTGCGCCAGATATTTTATTAAACAAATGTCAAAGTTCAATAGGAGAAAAACAGAAACTTCAAAGAGAAAATTTACAAATGGCAGAAAGGGCCTTAAGAGTAATAGCAGTAGCATATAAAGATTTAGAATATATGCCAAGTAAAATAGATTCAGATAATATAGAAAACAACTTGAATTTTGTAGGATTGATAGGAATGATAGACCCACCAAGAGAGGGAGTAAAAGAAGCAGTAAGAACTTGCCGACGAGCTGGAATAAAAACTGTTATGATAACAGGAGATCATATAGCAACAGCTAAAGCAATTGCAAAAGAATTAAATATATTAGGTGCTCAAGATAAAGCAATTACAGGTCAAGAATTAGATAAAATACAACAAAACAAATTAGAAAAGGAAATAGCAAATTATTCTGTATTTGCAAGAGTAACTCCTGAACATAAAGTAAGGATTGTAAAAGCTTGGCAAAGTACAGGGGCAGTAGTAGCAATGACAGGAGATGGAGTAAATGACAGTCCAGCATTAAAAAATGCTGATATAGGAATTGCAATGGGAAAAAACGGAACGGATGTAGCAAAAAATGCTGCAGACATGGTTTTAACAGATGATAATTTTGTAACAATTGTAAAAGCAGTAAAACAAGGAAGAAATATTTATGATAATATAAAAAAAGCAATTCATTTCTTAATTGCAACAAACATTGGAGAGATAGTTACCATATTTATGGGATTAGTATTAGGATTTAAATCACCTTTATTAGCAATACAATTATTATGGGTAAATTTAGTAACAGATTCGTTACCAGCTATTGCAATAGGTTTAGAACCACCAGAAAAAGATATAATGAATCGAAAGCCAGTAGATAGTAAAAAAGGACTTTTTGCAGATGGATTATGGAACAAAATTATAGTAGAAGGAATTATGTTAGGAATGCTTACTTTAATAGCGTTTAGCATAGGAAACAAATATTACGGAATTGAAGTAGGAAGAACAATGGCTTTTATAGCAATTGGAGTCTTAGAACTTGTCCACAGTTTTAATATAAAAAGTGAACAATCTATTTTTAAAGTAGGAATTTTGGAAAATAAATTTTTAATAGGAAGTTTTATTTTGGGAGTACTAGTTCAAACAATTGTTGTAATTATACCTACATTAGCTAATATATTTAAACTAGTTCCATTAAATCAAACACAATGGATAATAACAATTTTAATATCAATTCTTCCAATTCCGATTATGGAAATACAGAAGAAAGTAAATGAAATAAAATTTGGAAAGATAATTTATACAGAAAAACAAAAAATATAATGACTAAGAGAAATCTCTTAGTTATTTTTTAATTGATATTGTGTTATCGTTATTAGCTTAGCCTTCTGTGTAATATTTATATGCAGAATTAAAATAACACAGGAACCAGAAAAAAATCAACAAACCACTTGCCAAATACTAGAAAATATGGTAAAATAGCTATGTTTTGAAAAAAACATGGCTATTTTGTTATGTTTAATTCAAATCTCTACTTACAGAAAATGTAGGTTACAAATCCAAAGGGAGGTGAAAATAATGAACAAATACGAAAGTATTATCATTGTTAACCCAAATGTTGATGAAGCAGGACTAAAAGCTTTAGAAGAAAAATTCACAGGGTTAATTAATGAAAATGGAAAAGTTGAATCAGTAGAAAACATGGGAAAGAAAAAATTAGCTTATGAAATCAAAAAATTCAGTGAAGCTACATACATGTTATTCAATTTTGAATCAAATCCAAATTCAATAGCAGAACTTGAAAGAGTTTATAGAATTACAGATGATATTATAAAATTTATCGTTGTAAAAAAATAAAAAAATTAAATAAAGTAAGGGGCCTTTATTTAAAGTAAGAAAGGTGATAGAAAATGAACAAAGTAATATTAATGGGAAGACTAACAAGAGACCCAGAAGTAAGATATACTCAAACAAACAATACATTAGTAGCATCTTTTAGCTTAGCAGTTAACAGAAGATTTGTAAGACAAGGCGAAGAAAGACAAGCAGATTTCATAAACATAGTTGCATGGAGTAAGCTTGGAGAGTTTTGTAGCAAATACTTTAAGAAAGGTCAACAAGTAGGAATTATTGGAAGAATACAAACAAGAACTTGGGATGATGACCAAGGAACAAAGCATTATGTAACAGAAGTTGTTGCAGAAGAAGCTTATTTTGCAGATAGTAGAAGAGATGGAGAAGCAGGAAGTACTTCTTTCGAAAATACATTTGGAAATACAGCTCCAGGAAATATGGGAGCAGATTTTGAAGTATCTTCAAGTGATGACCTACCATTCTAATTAAGCAAGGGGGGAAAAATAAAATGGCAGATAAAAAACAAAATAGAAGAAATAATAAAAATTATGATGAGGATTATAATCCAAGATTCAGAAAACAAAGAAAAAAAGTATGTGTATTATGCAGTGATAAAAACTTTGAATTAGATTACAAAAATCCAGAACAATTAAGAAAATTTATCAATGATAAAGGAAAAATATTACCAAGAAGAACAACTGGAGCATGTGCAAAACATCAAAGAGATATTACAATAGCAGTAAAAAGAGCAAGACATATTGCTATGCTTCCATATTCACAAAATTAATTTAAAATATAAACAAAAAAAGGAAACATTTGTTAAAAAATTGTTTCTTTTTTTATTGTTTCAAAACATTTACTTTTATAAAGGCATATGTTATAATTCAATATGAATAAAACTAATGAGGTGAAAAACTTTGAATCAAATATTAAGTGTAGAAAGTCCAAAAAAAGAAAAAAAGAATAAAACTAGAAGAACTGGACCAATTGAAATTGAAAAAATAATAAAATTTTTCTCAATAGCAATTTTGCTTTTTGGTGTATTTATGATTGGAAGTGGATCTTATTCTATGTATCAAGATTCTAAGTCAGAAGGAGAATCAAACAAACCAACGATAGAAATAAAAGAAGATGCTGCGACAGAAATTACATTACAAATATCAAGTAATAAAGAATTAACAAAAGTAACATATCATTGGAATAATGAGGACGAAATAGAAATTGATACTAAAGGAAAGAAAAAAGTAGAACAAAAAATAGAAATACCAACAGGAAAAAATACGTTAAATATATATGCAGTAGATGTAAATGGAAAAGAATCAACATGTCAAAGACAATATACAATACAAGGAGACATTAATGTAGAATTAAAAGTAGAAGGAAATAACATTAAAATCACTGCAAATGGAAAAGAACAACTTTCATACATGACTTATAGATGGGATGACGATGAAGAAACAAAAGTTGATATTAATAGTATGCAAACAGAGCAAACAATAGAAACTCCAAAAGGAACACATACATTAACAGTTGTTATGGTAGATATTAATAATAAAACAGAGACAAAGACCCAAGAAGTAAAAGGAGTTACAAAGCCAAAAGTTGAAATAACAACAGATGGTTCAGCTAATTTTATTATAAATGCATCAGATGAAGAAGGAATAAAGAAGGTAGAATTTGTTATTAATAAAGAAGAACAATATGTGTTAAATTTAGATCAGGTATTACCATTAGAGCAAAGAAAAGAATTTCAATATTCATATCCATTAAAAGATGGAGAAAATAACTTAAAAGTAATAGTGTATAACGAGAGTGATATAAGTGAAACATATGAAGTAGTAGTAAGAAAATAGAAATACCTCCTACAAAACATTGTAGGAGGATATTTATTGAAAGAGGGGAAACTTCCATGGAAGCAAAAATATTTGAAATATTAACATATTTTATTATATATTCCTTTTTGGGATGGATTATGGAATCTATTGTAAGATCTGTATCAGAGAAAAAGATAATAAATACTGGATTTTTGAAGGGACCAGTTTGTCCAATTTATGGAATAGGAGCTATTATTATGTTACTATTTCTAGAAAGGTATCAAAACAAACCTATCTTATTATTTTTTATAGCCATTATTGTACTAACTACATGGGAGTACTTAGTGGGAGTTTTATTAGAAAAAATATTTCATACAAAATATTGGGATTATTCTGAGCAAAAATTTAATTTTCAAGGGAGAATTTGCTTAGTAAATTCAATTTGTTGGGGAATATTAGGAGTTATATTTGTAAAATATATTCATCCATTTGTAAAAGATTTAGTTTTTAAAGTGGATATAAGATTATTACATTATATAATTTCAATTATAGCAATAGTATTATTAGCAGATTTAATTGTTACAATCATTAAAGTAAAAAATATAAAAATGACATTAAAGAAAGTAGAAGAAATAAATAAAGAAATAAAAGCAAAACTAAATGAAATCAGAAAATTAACAAAGGAAAACAATAAAAGTGAAGAAAAAACTATAAAGACTGAAAATGTTCGAAAATTAGTAAGAAAATTAAAAAGAAAGAGAGATAGAATGACTTTAAGTTTGTACAAAAATGTATATAGACTAAAAAAAGCATTTCCGGCTATTAATACAAAAGAGATAACAGAAATATTAAATAAAAAAATACAGATTAGAAAAAATAAAAAAAATACTTGAAACTTAATAAATATTTTGTATATAATAAATCAAAAAAAGTAGAAAAATTAAACAAAGGAGTAAGAATATGGTACAAGAAATATACATTATTGATGATGATGACTCATCAATTGTAATATTTAGAGAGCTATTTAGAAATGATCCAGAATATAAATTTATAAGTGTAAAAACGGAACAAATTGATATTGCATTAAAAAATATACCATCACTTATTGTAATTAACGAAGATGCTATAGATAGAGATGTAGTAGAATTATGTAGAAAGATTAGGAAAGATGAGGATAACACTATAACACCAGTTATTGTGGTGTCATCAAAAAGTGAAAAAGAACATAGAGTAAGAATACTACAAGAGTCAATAGAATACTTTATAAAAAAACCAGTAGATGAGCAATACTTATATTATACAGTAAAGAATTTAAACAGATTGTTGTCTAGCAACAGAAGAGTAAGTCCTCTAACAGGATTACCAGGAAATGTACAGATACATGCAGAGCTAAAGAAGAGAATATTAAGGCAAGAACCATTTTGTGTATTATATGTTGACTTAGATAATTTTAAAGCATACAATGATGTGTATGGATTCTTAAAAGGTGACGAGATTATAGAATTTACAGCTGAAACAATTATAAAAATGGTTCATAGTGACGAATTAGAAAATACTTTTGTTGGTCATATAGGAGGAGACGATTTTATAGCAATTGTACCAGGAACTAATTGCGAAAAACTTTGTCAAAATATAATAAGTTATTTTGATAAAAATGTAGAAAGATATTTTACAGAAGCAGATATAGAAAAAGGTTATATAGAAGTTGCTAATAGAAAAGGAATTATTGAACAATTCCCATTGACTTCAGTATCTATTGGTGTAGTAGTGTCTGATGTAGGAAGATTCCATAATATTCTAGAAATAGGAGAAATAGGAGCACAAGTAAAACATGCGGCTAAATCTGTTATGGGAAGTAGTTATGCAGTAGATAGAAGAAATTTATAAAATTATATAATAAGCCAAAAAGCTTTTATCAAATTAGAAGATAAAAGCTTTTTTTTGTTCTAAAGAAGTGATGTCCAGCATAAAATAATAGAGAAAAAATAGGAGGCGAGATATGGACAAGCTTCAATTATTAAAAAAAGTTAAATCATTAACATTATATACAGGAACTTATGGAAGAAGAAAATGTACATGTTCTTGTATTGGATGTACACAAGAAAGTTATGGAAGAAAGCATAAAGAATATCAAGGAAATTTAGAACAAATACAAAAAATTATAGAGAAATTACCTAATTTAGAAGAAGCATATATATTAGGTAATCCAGATGTTTCAGTAGATACAGAATTTTGCAATTTGGCAGCAAAAGAATTTATAAAACACGGAAAAAAGGTAATGTTTTCTACTTCAGGCTATAATGGTGTAAAAGTAATAAAAAAATTAATACAAGAAATAGATCCAAACAATATTCAATATATAAGTTATAGTATAGACAGTTTAGATAACGAAAAATTACAATTTTTAAAAGGAACAAAGAAAATTGATATAAAAGAAATTGATAAAGCAATTTACTATTGTAAAGAAAATCGGAATAGCTGTAAAAATTCAACCAACATTATGGGAAATAAACCAAGAAGATTATAGAGCAATAATAGAACATTATTTAAAATTAGGAATAAACTGGTACACTTTTCACGCAGGAAGTTTTGAATCTTTATGGGACAAGAATATAGTATTAAATCATATACAGCCAGAAAAATGGAGAAATATAATATACGAAATAGAGAATTTAGCAAATGAAAGAAATTTAAAAATAAGAATTCCAAAAATATTTTTAAATGATAGTGAAAATATAAAATATCAAGCTGAGAATGAAACATATTGCCAAAACGGAGGAGAAGGAATTCAAATATGGCTACAAGAAGATGGAATAAAAGCAACATTTTGTCCACTTCTTGCAGAAGTATATCCACAATATATTTTTGATTTGGAAAAAGATGAAACAAGATTAATAAAAGGTAAAAAAAATAATTGTATGATTTGTGGAAAATGTTTAGATAAAAAAGTAATAAATAAATCAATTAATAAAGACGGAAAAGAGTTTATATTAGACAATAAAGTATTACACAATGTATGCAGATATTATTCAGAAAAAATAAAATATGGATAAGGATGATAAAAATGAGTGAAAAATGTGTAATTACTATAGAAGATGTGTTATATCAAGCTAAAAGAAAAAATAGAAATATTGATACATATAAAATAAAAAAGGCATATTCATATGCTGAAAATAAACATAAAAATCAATATAGAAAATCTGGCGAGCCATATATTATTCATCCATTGCATGTAGCTTATACATTAGCAAAATTAGGGTTAGATACACAAACAATATGTGCAGCTTTATTGCATGATGTTGTAGAAGATACAGATGCCTGTTATGGAGATATTGAAAAAAAATTCGGAACAGAAATTGCTCAGATAGTAGAAGGAGTAACAAAAATTACTGAATTGTTTAAAAGTGTAGAAGAAAAACAAGCAGAAAATTATAACAAAATGTTTGGAGCAATGGAAAAGGATATAAGAATTATTATATTAAAGTTAGCAGATAGGTTGCACAACATTAATACATTAGAACATTTGAAAAGAGATAGACAAATAGCAATTAGCAAAGAAACAATAGAACTATATGCTCCAATAGCGTATAAATTAGGAATGTATGAGTTAAAGACACAATTAGAAGATGGAGCATTTAAATATTTATATCCAGATGATTATAAAAATATAATAATAGAATTAGAAGAAAAGAAAAAACAAAAGCAAGAACTTCTAGAGAAAACTAAAGAAAAAATAAAACAAGAATTAAAAAGGCAAAGAATAACTGCAATTGTAAAAATAGAAACAAAACATTTATATAATATATATAAAAAAATAAATGAAAAGAAAATTGGAATGGATGAAATAAAGGATTTATTTGCAATAAAAATAATAACAAAACAAAAACAAGAATGTTATATGATATTAGGAATTATAAATACTTTATATAATTTAATTCCAGGAAAATTTAAAGACTATATAGCTACTCCCAGAAACAATATGTATGAAGCAATACATGAGATTATTTTAGGGGAAAAAGGAGTAGAGTTAGAAGTTCAAATATGTAGTTATACAATGAATAAAATTGCTAAATATGGTATAATAAATTATCTTCCATATATAAAAAAAGAAGAAATGAATTTTAAAAAGAATTTATCAGGAATACATTATAGTTTAGAATTAAAAAAAATTTTAGAAGATCCTAAAGAATTTTTAGCAACTTTAAAAAGTGAACTTTTAGAAGATGAAATATATATATTTACTCCAAAAGGGGATATTAAAGTATTACCAAAAGGAGCAACGGCAATTGACTTTGCATATTCTATTCATGACGAAGTTGGGAATCATATGATAGGGTGTAAAATAAATAGCATAGACATGCCACTTGTTACTAAATTGCAAAATGGAAATATTGTAGAAATTATAACAAGTGAATTAAAAACTGTTCCAGAAGAAGAATGGATTGAAGTTATAAAAACAGCTAAAGCTAAAAATCAAATACTAAAATTATTACAAACCAAGAAAGAGGAAGAGAAAAAAAGTATAAAAATAGAGATATTAGCATTTGATAGGAAAAATTTAGCATTAGAAATTACAAATGTTTTTATGAAAAATGGTATAAATATAAAAGAATTACAAACAGAAGTTACAAATAATAAAGCAAAGATTAATATTGTTGCAGAAATTAGAAGAATGGAGCAAGTAGATAAATTATCAGAAGAGCTAATGGAAATACCAAATATGATAAGAGTAATAAAATAACTAATCTTATACAGCAAAAGTAAAGTGCTTAGGCACTTTATTTTTTTGAATTTAAAAGAAATAAATATATGGGAATAAGTATAAGTTCATTAACAAATCTACTTTCAAACAGTAGATATATTATAGTAAATAAAAATTTAATAAAAAACTTTGAGTGGAATGTGCAATTATAATAGGAGAATTATGTAATAAATATTCATATTGATAAAAACAAAATAAATAGAAGATATTTTTTTATTCCATTCTATAATAAAACTAATAAATTAATTGCTTATATAATAAGTATTGAAATTACTGGAAAGATATGGTAAAATGATTATGTAAAAATAAAGGAGAGAAGTATGATAGATCTTCATATTCACACTAATTATTCTGGAGGACAAAGTAATTTAAAAGAGGTATTACAGATTGCACAAAGAAGGAAAGTTTCTATAATAGCAATAACGGATAATAATACTTGTGAAGCATATAAGGAATTAAATAATATATTAATAGCTAAATATTACGAAGGAAAGATAATACCAGGATGTGAATTCTCTACAATAGTAAACAATGTTCCAATAGAGTTAATAGGATATAATATTGATACAGATTTGGCACAAGAAGAAATATCGAAATTATATTTATCAAAGCTAGACTATAATATATATGAAACTAATCTAATAATTCAGAAATGCTTAGAAATGGGATTGAAAATAGATGTGTCAAGGATACAATATGATGTAAATAAAGAAAAAGGAAAAAGAGCGGTATTTAAAGAAATCACTAGACATATAGAAAATAAAAAATATATTTCAGATGATGCATGGAATAATTGTAGAACGTTCTTGCTAACATATACTGCAAATCCAAATAGCGATTTTTTTGTGGATTTTTCAAGCCTTATACCATCTTATAAACAAGTTGTTGAATTAATAAGAAAATGTGGTGGGAAAGTTTTTATGCCACATATATTTAAGTATAATGAAAATTCTAAAGGTGTTTTGGAGACTTTAGTAAATGAAGGATTATTGGATGGAATAGAAGGGTATTATCCATACTATTCACAGGAACAACAAAAATTTGCACTTGAATTTGCGAAAGAACATAATTTATATATTTCAGGAGGAAGCGATTCACATGGTACTCCTGATTCAGAAATAGGAATAGGTAGGGAAAATTTAAATATACCAGAAAAAATTATATCTCCTTGGATTGATAAAACAAGAATGATAACTCAAGGAGGTTTAGATTATGAAGAACGATATTAAAATTAATATTTTAAATCACGGAAAAGTAGAAATAATAGATGATGAAGAATTTATTCAAAAATTAAGAAATAGTAAAAAATTAGAAGAGTATGTAACTTTGGAATTAATGCGAGCAGATGAATTACAGGAAATTATACAAAATGAAAAAATATATAAGTATAATGAAAATAAATTTGATTATATAAAATCTATGAAAGCTATTAATGAAAAAGGTCAGATTGAAAATTATCATATTATTCATGGTCAAATATTTACAATAAATTATGAAGATAATACTTTAAATATTATAGATAAAAAAATATATGAGGGACATTTTGAAAGAATAAACGAATATAAGTATTGCTTAAAAAATGTAGGAATAGTTGATAATAAAATAAAAGTGATTTTAAATTATATTAATAGAATAAGACAAAAAAATGATTGTGAATTTTTACTTTATATATTAGCAAATAGAAAGGATATAATAAAGGAAGAAGAAAAAAATACTAAAGTAGAAGACGAAATAGATAATTTATTTAAGTTATGGAATATTACAGAAAAATATTATTCATACAAACAATATAAAGTCTACTTAAATTTATACGAAGAATTATATATGGATTACCTAAAAAATAATTCAGATATAAATTTATTAAAATATGAAAATATAAAAATGCAAATGAAAAAAATAAGAAAAGAAATTTTGAAAGACATCTGGTAATATGTCAAGATAAATTTAAAAAATAATTTAAATTTTTTTAGCACATTGATAATAAAAAGAGCATACTTAATAAACCTCCAGAAAAACATTTTTTTGAAAGGTAAATTCTGGAAGTGGCTACAATGACGCATATAAAATTACGTTAACTTAACCATCTCCTTTTGAGTATCAATGTAAAGTTGATTTTTCTGTAGCATAGAAAAAATCAATCTTACGAATTTTCGTGCAGTAAGTGCGAGTGCTCTTTTATGTTGAAATCTACTGACTTCGTTGTACTTCTTTTGATAAAACATACGATAGTCATCATTAGAACGTATAACACTTCCAGTAGCTTCAAGTAAATAGTAACGAAGATATTTGTTACCAGCTTTTGTAATAAAAGTATTGTTGGCAGTAAATTTTCCTGATTGTCGTTTGCGCCAGCAAAGACCAGCAAATTTGGCTAGTTTTTCTTCTTTAGGAAATCGAGAAATAAAGCCAATTTCAGCAATAATGCCGAGCAGCGAAAACAGGACCAATACCTTTAATAGAAAGTAAGCATTGATATTCGTTACTAGATAAGCCTTTAACAGCCTTTAAAATAGCCTTGTCCAATTCTTTAATTTGTTTTTCTAAAGATGAAATACAATTAAAGGAAGCAGCAATAGTAACATTTAAAGGATCATATAAAGCTTTATCTAACCTATAAGAATCACGGCAAGCTTTTTGAAGAAGTTTTGCAGTATTTTCAGGATTAGAAAAACGACTTTTACCTTTTTCACAAATAAAATCAATAAGTTGTTCAAGAGGCATACAAGCAATTTCATCAGGACATAAAAATTCAGTAACAATAGCAGATGCAGTTGCACCAAATTTATTAGAGAAAGGTTGCTCATTTTTATCTAAAACAGCAAGTTCGCTGAATTTTAAAAAGATATTAGATAAAGCAAAAGATTTTTCTCTGTTTAAGTTTTCGACAATATGTAATCGTTGTCTAGTTAGTCTTTGAAGAGCAACAAAAGCAGAACTTTGAAAAGGTAAAGAAGTAATTTTGCCAGTACGAGCAAAATCGCTAATAACCATGCTATCTAAAGGGTCAGTCTTATCGAGAGAAATAAAAGATTCTCTGTAAGCTTTGATTACCTTAGGATTTAAGCAATAAACTTTTGGTTTGTAACAAGCAAGCTCAGGTGAAGAAGAAAGATAGTTGCAGATATGGAAACTATAATAAGAAGTAGATTCCATAGCAATAACAACATATTTTAAATTTTCTGTCTCAAGACAATTACAAAGATTAGTAATTAAGACAGAAACAACTGGCAAATTGTTAGAGCAAGAAAAAGACAAAAGTTTTTTAGCAAAAAAATCCATAGCATAAACATAGTTAGACTTAGAGCTAACATCAATACCAACAAAAAGAGTTGATTGAAGTTGTTCATTCATAGTGAATCACCACCTTTCAATTCTAAATAATATAAATTAATAAAGGATTACCCCTAGCAATTAGTATATCAACACCCTCGCACTAATCAGAACTAAGTAAGAAGGAATGACCTATTTGCTACGATAGTACCTTCAAACTTGAACAACATCTGGGTTAGAAGTAAATAACTAAAAGTAAGGAAACAGTCTTTCTAAGAAGTCACCTAAAAGGTGCAACAAGGAAAAAAAGAATTAACCTTTAATTTAAATTTATACAATAATATTATACAACATTATGTAAAGAGTAACCCTTTATTAAATTACATTAAATTTTTCTTATGCAATCATTTATTTAATGTAAATTAAACTTATAAAATTGATTGTAAATATATTATACGAGGATATATAGTATGGAAAAAGCAAATTATAAAGACTTTTTGGGTAAAAAGGTTCATATTGTTATGGATAGACCTATGGGAGTAAAACATCCAAAATGGAATTTTATATATCCATTAAATTACGGTTATGTTCCTAATACGATCAGTGGTGATGGAGCTGAATTAGATGCCTATATAATAGGCGTATTTGAACCGTTGGAAGAATATGAAGGAAAATGTATAGCAGCAATACATAGACTAGATGATGATGATGATAAATTAATAATTGCACCAGAGGGAAAGATATATACCAGAGAACAAATAGAGGCTTTAGTAGAATTTCAGGAAAGATTTTTTAAACATATAATTATAGAGGAAACGCAGAATATAAAAGATGAAGGAGAAAGATAGTTATGGAGTGTAAATACATATTTTTTGATTGGGGGTATACTTTAATTAGTAAATTTGAAAATGTTGATGATAAAATAAATAAAATATTAGAAAAATACAATTTGCAATGGGATGATATATTTAGAAAATGGAAAAGTTATCAAATTTTAAATTCACTAGGAAAGATTACAGAAAAAGAGATATATGAAGATTTATCATTAATCTTAAATATATCTAAAGAGGATTTAGAAGAAATTGATATGTTATTATTAGAATCTCATATTTTAGATGAAGAAACAAGAAATACAATTATTAAATTGTATGAGAAAGGATATTATCTAGGTATTATAAGTAATAATTCAATTAGAAATGTAGAATACATTTTAGAAAGAGAAGATATAAAAAAATATTTTAAAAAAATAATCATTTCAGAAGCTGTTAAAGAAAGAAAACCTAATTTAAAAGTATATATGAAAGCTTTTGAAGATATTCCAAAACAAGAATATAATAAGATAGCTTTTGTTAGTGATGAATTATTAGAAGATTTATTAGGAGTGAAAATTTTAGGAGTAAAAACTATCTGGTATGAACAAGAAATAAATAATAAGTGGAAGAAAAAAGAAGAAATCTTAATGGAACCAGATTATAAAATAAAATCAATGAAGGAAATATTGAATATAGTATAAGAGATGAGATATGACATATAAAATAATATTGAAAAGAAAGTAGAAAGCTACTTTCTTTTTTTGCTTCAAAAAGAAAAAATTTTTACCTTTTGGGAAAATAGCACATTTCATTTCGCCTATTTATATAGAGACATAAAAAATCTCTAAAAATTTATAATTGAATAGCAATAAATATAAGACTTTATCTAATATAGATTATATTAGTAATAATTTTAAAAACACACTAATATTTTTTAATGGGAGTGAATTAAATGGGGAGAAAAAGAAATTTATACCATAGATGGTAAAGATTATACGGTCATAACTCGGGACAAAAGAAAATGCCAATAGTGAAGAAATATATAATATTTTGGTTAGATATGCGTTAGAAAAAATTGATGAATATTTAAAATAATAACTATTATTTTGATTCACCTTTTATGAAATTTTCTTGTATAATCAATATAGCTGTTTAAGATTAGTTGTTATTCGGAAAGGAAATATTAAAGTATAACCAAAAGGAGCAACAGCAATTGATTTTGCCTATTCTATTCATGACGAAGTTGGAAATCATATGGTAGGGTGTAAAATAAATAGCATAGAAATGCCACTTGTTACTAAATTGCAAGATGGAAATATTGTAGAAATTATAACAAGTGAATTAGAAATGTTGCAGAAATTAGAAGAATGGAGCAAGTAGATAAATTATCAGAAGAGCTAATGGAAATACCAAATATGATAAGAGTAATAAAATAAATAAGAATAAAATATTAAATTCCTAATATAAATATAATAAATATTTATATTAGGAGTTTTGATTATGGTAATAATTAATAAAAAGAGAATTCAAATAATTATATCTGCATTGTTAGTAGGAATATTTACATTTTCGTTGCAAATAGCAAATAATAATCAAAAAGGAGAGAAAAATAAAAATCAAAATAATGAAAGTGTAATACAAACAACGGCTACGCCAGTGTCAGGAAAAACGGTAGTGTTAGATGCTGGGCATGGTGTACCAGATGAAGGTGCACAAAGTAGCAATGGAACAACAGAAGCAGAAACAAATTTAAAAATAACACTAAAAGTACAAAATTTATTAGAACAAAGTGGGTGTAATGTAATATTAACTCGTTCAGACGAAAATGCTATTTATGATTTAGATTCACAAACACTTAAACAAAAGAAAATATCTGATATTCATAATAGAGTAAAAATAGGAAATGAAAGTTCTGCTGACATATTTGTATCTATTCACTTAAATAAAATACCTCAACAACAGTATTATGGTTGGCAATGTTTTTATAAACCAAATGATGAAAATAGTATAAAATTAGCTAAGTTATTGCAAGAAAATTTAAATAAATCTATACAAAAAGAAAACAAAAGAGTAGCGATGAAATTAGATACTGTTTATATTATGAAACATGTTGAAATACCTATATCAATAGTAGAATGTGGATTTTTATCTAACCCAGAGGAAGAAAAACAATTATTAGAAAATACATATCAAGATAAACTAGCTTGGGGAATTTATAATGGAATTATAGAATATTTTTATGAATGAGTTGCATTTTTTTTGTGAAAATGATATATAATAATTAGATATTCAAAGGAGAAATGATTATGAATGATGAAAAGGAAAAGTTTAGAGCCTCATTAAAAGTAATTCAAGGAGGAAATGGTAAGAATACATCAATTGATATTCCACTAGAGGATAATAAAGAAAAAGACGAATTAGAGAAAGAAAAAAAATTACTAAAAATAGCTTATAGATATAATGGTAGATGTGATTCGTTTGTAGATGTGGAGACAGTAAGAAGGTTGAGGGAAGCAAGTGAAAAGTTTAAAAAATCATATGAAGCATATTTAATAGCTAAAAATAATCTAAAAAAAGCAAAAATGGAAATTAGTCCAAAAGAAGAGTATAAGATTCATCCACTTTATGAAGAAGAAGAATTCAGCAAAGTGAGATTTGAATTAGATGCAGAGAGATTTCAAAAAATCCTAGAAAGTTACAACAAACAAGTAAATGAAAATAAACCATTAGACATGCCAAGATTTGTAAATGAAGGTAAAAAGCATTTACGAGAATCAACAGAACCAGAAATAAAAGCACCGAGAAAAGGAGCGCAACATAAAAACTATAAAGTTCAGAAAAAGAAGCATGAAAAATTAAAAAAAATTGCAAAAAGAGTTGCAGCTATTACAGGAGTGTTAACATTAACCGCAGGAGTAGCCACATATGCATATAGTGAAATAAATAGACATATAGATAAACCAATAGATATGCAAGTTGCTCAAGAAGAAGGAAAGACGATAGAGCAAATGGGAATAAGCGAAGAAACAGCACAAAAACTATTTGAATTAAATGACGAGATTAAAGCAGATTTTTCTCAGATATCTATGGGAGAAGTAATGAAAATGGCAAAAGATAATTACCAAGTAAGTTATGAAGTTCTTCAAGAAAAATTAAGTGATCCATTAAAAACTAATGAAGAAGATATCACATTTGATATACAACAAAATGATGGACCAAATGACAAAACTTATTATATAAAATTAAAAGAAAATCAAGAAAAGTACAGATATGATAATTTTTTAGATCTAGGTTTTAATAGTAATATGCCAAAAGAAATTGCAGACTACATTGAAGTTATAAAAGAAAACCAAGATTTATTAAAAAAATTAGATGAAGGAAAGTGCACTAAAGAGGAAGCTATTAATAAAATTGGAGGTTCAATTGATAATATTAGTAGATTAGTTGGTGGACAAGATTTCTATTTGGTGGATGGAAAAATAGAAGTTGATGTAACTAGAAATTCTGATATAAAGAAACAAAGAGAGCAAAAACAAAACCAAATACAAGAATCAAAAAATGTAAGTACAAAAGATTTAACAGATGAAGAAAGATAATTAAATAAAAAGTATAATATTACCACTTCTTGCAAACAATATGGATAAAACATATTGGCAAGGAGTGGAATTTTTTGAATAAAAATAAAATATTAAAAATAAATGGAACTACATTAGACCAAGAACAATTAAAAAATCATTTAGAAAAAATAGCAACAAATCACAATTTAGTAAATAAGTCTCAGAAGAATACTTATCCGATACCATATCTAGAAGAGAATTTTAAAATAATAGAAGAAGTATATAATATTTTAAACGAACATTTAAAACTGGGTATTAGTATACATCCAGCAGGAGAATGGTTATTAGATAATTTTTATATTATAGAAGAAACAGTAAAACAAATAAAAACTGAATTACCATTAAAGAAATATATTAATTTTTTAGGAATAGGTAACGGACCATATAAAGGATTTGCACGTATTTATGTTTTAGCATCTGAAATAGTAGCATATACAGATAATAAAATTGAAAAAAATGATTTAGAAATATATCTAACTAGTTACCAAACAAAGAAAAATTTAAGCATGGAAGAAATTTGGAATATAGGATTATTTTTAAATATAGCAATAATAGAAAATATTAGAGAAATTTGTGAAAAAATATATACTTCTCAAATGCAAAAGTACAAGGCAGAAAATATAGTAGAAAGATTAGTAGAAAATAAACAAAAATCAGAATTGCTATGTAAAAATAATTCTAGTAGAAAAATAAGTAAAAAAGTATGGGAAGATATGCAATACCCATTTATTGAATACATGTCATATATACTAAAAAGATACGGGAAAAAAGGTTATAGTTATTTGAACGCTTTAGAAGAAACAGTTGAATTAGCTGGTATGACTGTATCAGATGTAATAAAAAAAGAACATTTTGATATAGCTGTTCGTAAAGTATCTATTGGAAATAGTATTACAAGTATAAAAAAAATACAAAGAATTAATTTTTTAGAAATATTTGAAAAAGTTAATGGAGTAGAAGAATTGTTAAAACAAGATCCAGCTAATGTATATGATAAAATGGATAATAAAACAAAAGAATATTATAGAAATAAAATTAAGGAAATATCTAAAAAAACAAAAATATCTGAAATATATATTACAAGAAAAATGTTAGAAATTGCAAATACAAAAGAAATAGGAAGCAAGCAGTCACATATAGGATATTATTTAATTGATAAAGGAGTTAGTGAACTATATGTTGGACTAAAACGTAAGAAAAAAGATAGCATAAGCGAAAAAAGTAAAACAAGAATATATATTTGTTTTACAACTTTTATTACTATGATTTTTTCTATAATAATAGGATATTTAGTAAATAAAATGACTAACAATATTTATTTAGGTTTTATAGGTTTTATTTTATTTTTAATACCAGTTTCTGAATTAGTTATTCAGTTAATTCAATATATTTTAAGTAAAATAGTAAAACCAAAATTAATACCAAAATTAGATTTAACTAATGGCATTGACGAAGAAAATACTACAATGGTAGTAATACCAACAATTATAAAATCAAAAGAAAAAGTTAAGGAATTAATGCGAAAATTAGAAGTATATTATTTAGCTAATGAATCATCAAATATATATTTTACTCTACTAGGAGATTGTAGTGAAAGTACAAAAAAGGAGGAAGATTTTGATAATGAAGTAATAGAAGAAGGAAAAAAACAAGTAGATAAATTAAATCAAAAATATAAAGTTGATGAAAAAGAGTTGCCAATATTTAATTTTATCTATAGAGAAAGAAAATTCAATAAAAAAGAAAACTCATATCTTGGATGGGAAAGAAAAAGAGGAATGTTAAATCAATTTAATGAGTATATTTTAGGAAATATACAAAACCCATTTAGAGAAAATACTATAGAAAACAAAATAGAAAAAGAGCAATCTAAAATAAGAAAAAGATTAGAAAAAATAAAATATATTATTACACTTGATGCAGATACAGATTTAATATTAAATTCTGCATTTGAGTTAATAGGAGCTATGGCTCATATCTTAAATAAGCCAGTTATAGATGATAAAAGAAATATAGTAATAGATGGATATGGAATAATGCAACCAAGAGTTGGAATTAATTTGGACATTAGCTATAAAAGTTTATTTACAAAAATATTTGCAGGAGCAGGAGGAATTGATTCATATACAAATGCAATATCTGATATTTATCAGGATAATTTCAAAGAGGGTATTTTTACAGGGAAAGGAATTTATGATGTTGCAGTATTTTCAAAAGTTTTAAAAGGTCAAATACCAGAAAATACAGTATTAAGTCATGATTTATTAGAAGGATGCTATTTGCGTTGTGGATTAGTGTCTGATATTATGCTAATGGATGGGTATCCAACAAAATATAATAGTTTTATGAATAGGTTATCTAGATGGATAAGAGGAGATTGGCAAATTGTTAGATGGATGAATTCAAAAAGTCCATTAAATTTATTGTCAAAATATAAAATATTTGACAATCTAAGAAGGAGTTTATTAGAAGTTAGTATTATAATTTCAATTATATACTTAAACATAATAGGAATATTTTATAGTAAAAATATTTATAGAATAGTTACTTTTTTATTACTAATTTCTGTATGTCCATTTATATTAGAAATATTAAATGAGATGATTTTTAAAAGAGAAGGAGAGCAAAAACAAAAGACTTTTACTCCAAAAATATCAGGAATAAAAGGAACAATTATTAGAGGAATATTAACATTAGGTTGTTTACCATATAAAGCATATATTTCAGCAAAAGCAATTATAGTTACTTTATATAGAGTACATTTTAGTCATATGCATTTATTAGAGTGGACTACATCAGAAGAAGCGGAAAAACAAGCAAAATCAGGATTAATCTCTTATTATAATCAAATGGCAATAAATGTACTATTAGGACTTATTTCGATAGGATTAGGAAGTTTAAAGGAAAATATCTGGGCTGTTTTTTTAGGAGTATTTTGGATTTTTATTCCTATATGTATGTGGTATATTAGTAAAGATGAAAAGAAGAAAAATAAAGTTGAAGAGTTAAACAATGAGGAAAAGCAATATGCAAAAGAAGTAGGAAAAAGAACATGGAAATTTTTTGAAACATATTTAACAGAAACAAACAATTTTTTAATTCCAGATAATTATCAAGAAGATAGAAAAGAAAAAATTGTTTTAAGAACATCTTCTACTAATATTGGTTTATCATTGTTAGCAGTTATTTCAGCTTATGACTTGGGATATATAGAGGAAGAAAAAGCATTTTATTTATTAAAAAATATAATATTTACTATACAAAGTTTGCCAAAATGGAATGGACATTTGTATAATTGGTATCAAATTCAGACCAAAGAACCACTAATACCTAGATATGTTTCAACAGTAGATAGTGGGAATTTAATAGGCTATCTTTTTGTAGTAAAAACGTTTTTAGAAGAAAATATAAAAGATAGTAATAGAGACGAAATTCAAACATTAATAGAAATTATTGATAATACAATAAAAGATACTAATTTTTCAGTATTATATAGTAAAGAACAACAAATTTTTTCAATAGGATTTAATGTAGAAGAAAACAAATTAACAGATTCTTATTATGATTTATTAGCTTCAGAAGCAAGACAAGCTAGTTTAGTAGCTATAGCTAAAAAAGATGTACCGACAAAACATTGGAATTATTTAAGTAGGACATTAACAGTTTTAGGAAAATACAAAGGATTAATTTCATGGTCAGGAACAGCCTTCGAATATCTTATGCCTAATATTAACATACCAAAATATGAAGGCAGCTTATTAGATGAGTCTTGTAAATTTATGATTATGAGTCAAAAAGAATATGCTAAAAGATTAAATATACCATGGGGAATATCAGAAGCAGCATTTAATTTAAAAGATTTAAAATCTAATTATCAATATAAAGCATTTGGAATTCCATGGTTAGGATTAAAAAGAGGATTAGCAGATGAATTGGTAGTATCTAGTTATGCAGGAGTTTTAGCTATTACAGATGAACCAAAAGAAACTATTAAAAATTTAAAACAATTAGAAAACGAAGGAATGTACAATAAATTTGGCTTTTATGAATCAATTGATTTTACTCCGGAAAGAGTAGAAAAAGGGAAAAAATATGGTTTAGTAAAAACATATATGGCACATCATCAAGGACTAATTTTATTATCAATTAACAATTTATTTAATAATCAAATATTACAAAAAAGATTTATGAAAAATCCTCAAATTGAGGCAGTAAGTATACTTTTACAAGAAACTATGCCAGAAAAATTTATAATAACAAAAGAGAACAAAGAAAAAGTAGAAAAATTCAAATATAAAGATTATGAAAATTATATTCAAACAACATATAAAAAGATAGATGAAAGACTAATAACAGGAAATATAATTTCAAATGAAAATTATGTAGTGGCAATGAATGAAAAAGGTGAAGGGGTTAGTAAATATGAAGATATTTATATAAATAGATTTAAAGCTACAGATGATTATGGGCAAGGCATATTTTTTATTATAAAAAATATAAAAACAAAAGAAATATGGAGTTCAAACTATGCTTTTAATCAGAAAAAGGAAAAGAATTATCAAATTAGTTTTATGCCAGATAGAGACGAACAAGAACTTTTAAATGGAAATATAAAAACAACAATAAAAACAACAATTAGTTCACAAGAACCAGTAGAAATCAGAAGAGTAATTTTTGAAAATCAAGGAAATCAGGAAGAAATATTAGAAGTCACTTCTTATTTTGAACCTGTATTATCAAAAAAAGAGCAAGATTATGCTCATCCAGTATTTAATAATTTATTTTTAATCACAAAATTCGATGAAGAAACAAATAGTCTAATAGTAAAAAGAAAAAAAAGACAAATAGATGATAAAGAAATCTATTTAGCAACTAATTTATCCACAGATAGTGAAACAATTGGGGATTTAGAATATGAAATAGAAGAAGATAAGTTTATAGGAAGAGGAAATTTAGGAATTCCTAATATGATTAAAAATTCTATACCATTATCTAGAAAAATAGGATTAGTAACAGAACCAATTGTAGCATTAAAAAGAACTATAAAAATAAAGCCAAAAGAAAAAACAGTAGTAGATTTAATAATTAGTGTAGGCAGAGAAGAAGAAAAAACAAAAGAAAATATTAAAAAATATCAATCTTTTGAAAATGTAAAAAAGGAATTTGAACTTTCAAGAGCAAGAGTAGAAGCAGAGAGTAGATATTTAAGAATAAAAGGCAAAGAAATAGCTATTTATCAAAAGATGTTATCATATTTTATTTTTGATAATCCTATAAAAAGTCAATTTATGAAAAAGAATACACAAATTATATATCAAAAAGATCAACTTTGGAAATATGGAATATCTGGAGACTTACCAATTATATTAATTAAAATTAGAGATGTTAATGATGGCTATGTAATAAGAGAAGTCTTAAAAGCTTATGAATTTTTTAGAACGAAAAATATTCAAACAGAAGTAGTAATATTAGATGAAGAAAAACATAGTTATGAAAATTATGTAAGGGAAGAGATAGAAAACTCTATTTTAAATAGTCAAATGTCATATTTAAAAAATATAAAAGGAGGAATATTTACATTAACAAAAGGTGAAATAGACAAAAAAGATATAGCACTTCTAGAAACAGTTTCAGACATAATAATAGATACTGCAAAAGGAGGATTAGAAAATAATATAAAAGATTTGGAAGAAGAATATTTAGAAAAATATAAGCAAATAGGAAATGAAGAAGAAACAATTATACCAGTACCAAAAGAAACAGAGGATATAAATGTATTAAAAGACTCAGATAAATGTAAATATTACAATGAATATGGAGGCTTTTCAGAAGATGGAAAAGAATATTTAATTAAGATTAATCAAGATAATAGATTACCAACTGTTTGGAGCCATGTTATCGCAAATGAGAAATTTGGTTGTGTTATCACTGAAAATATGGGGGGATATAGTTGGTATAAAAATAGTAGAATGAATAGAGTTTCTAGTTGGGAAAACAATCCAAGTTATGATATTCCAAGTGAAATTATATATTTAAAAGATGAAGAAAGTAAAAACACTTGGTCATTAGGATTAAACCCAATGCCAGATGAAAATAATTATAATATTATATATGGCTTTGGATATGCTAAATATTCTCATAAAAATATTGGGATAGAACAGGAATTAACTGTATTTGTACCAAAAGAAGATGCTTGTAAAATTGGAATTTTAAATTTAAAAAATACTACACCAAATCGAAAAAAAATAAAATTATACTATTATATGAAACCAGTAATAGGTGAAGATGAATTAAAATCAGAAGGATTTATTACAACGAATTTTGATAGAAATAATAATATAATTTTAGCCAAAAATTTATATAGAGATGAATTTAAAAATACACAAGTTTATATTTCATCTAGTGAAAAAATTATATCATATACAGGTGATAAAAATTTCTTCATAGGAAAGAATGGAATAGAAAATCCAGAAGCACTGCAGAAAATAAAATTAAATAACGAAAATGCACTAGGTAAAAATGCTTGTATTGCTTATGAAATAGAAGTAGAAATAGAAAGTTTTGCAAATAAAGAAATTTCAATAATATTAGGTGCTGAGGACAAGACAATAGATTGCAAAAATATTGCATATAAATATAGTAAAATAGCAAATTGCAAACAAGAACTAGAAAATATAAAAAATTATTGGAAAGATAGATTAGGAAGATTACAAGTGTATACTCCTATAGAGTCAATAAATATTATTTTAAATGGCTGGATATTATATCAAACAATTTCTAGTAGGCTAATAGGAAGAAGCGGATATTATCAATCTGGAGGAGCATATGGATTTAGAGATCAACTACAAGATACTTTAGGATTAAAATATATAAATCCTGAATTATTAAAAAAACAAATAATAAAACACAGTAAACATCAATTTATAGAAGGAGATGTTCTTCATTGGTGGCATGAAGAAACCCAAAGAGGTATAAGAACAAGATTTTCGGATGATTTATTATGGCTTGTATATTTAACAGAAGAGTATATTGACTTTACCGGAGATGAAGAAATCTTACAAATAGAAACTCCATATTTACAAGGACCTATATTGGAAGAAGGAAAAGATGAAAGATATGATAAATATTTAGAATCAAACATTAAAGAAAATATTTACAAACATTGTATAAAAGCAATTGAAAAAAGTTTGAATTTTGGAGAAAATGGATTGCCTAAAATAGGATCAGGAGACTGGAATGACGGGTTTAGTACTGTTGGAAATAAAGGAAAAGGTGAAAGTGTATGGCTTGGCTTCTTTCAATATGCTATTTTAGACAGATTTATTCCAATTTGTAATAAAATGGGAGATGAGGAATTAGCCAAAAAATATGAAGATATAAAAATCAACTTGAAAAAGGCATTAAATACAAAGGCTTGGGATGGAAGATGGTTTAGAAGAGCATTCATGGATGATGGAAATGTATTAGGTAGTATGGAAAATGATGAATGTAGAATAGATAGTATTGCACAAAGCTGGAGTGTAATTTCTGGAGCAGGAGATAATGATAAAAAATATATTTCAATGGAAAGCTTAGAGAACCACTTAGTTGATAGAGAACATGGACTTATAAAATTGTTAGATCCACCTTTTGAAAAAGGAAAATTGGAACCAGGCTATATTAAAGCATATTTACCAGGGGTAAGAGAAAATGGTGGTCAATACACACATAGTGCAATATGGGTTATTATAGCAGAGACAATGCTAGGATTTGGAGATAAAGCAACAGAACTATACAGAATGATAAATCCGATTGAACATGCAAGGACAAAAGAAGCAAGTAAAAAGTATAAAGTAGAGCCATATGTTATTGCTGCAGATGTTTATGGAGCAAGTAATTTAGCAGGACAAGGTGGTTGGACATGGTATACAGGATCAAGTAGCTGGTATTATAAAGCAGGAATTGAATATATATTAGGATTAAAAATAGAAAAGGGATATATGAAGATAGAACCATGCATTCCAAAAGAATGGAAAGAATACCAAATTCAATACAAATGGAAAGAAAGTATTTATAATATTAGAATAAAAAATGCAAATGGAAAGAATATGGGAGTTTCTGAGATAAAATTAAATGGCGAGAAGATAGAAAATTATATTAAATTAGATGGAAGCAGAAATATATATCAAATTGAGGTGACTATGTAAATCATTTATAAAAAGAACAGTATAATTATTTTGAATTATACTGTTCTTTTTATATTACAATAAATCATAAAAATTTTGAAATACATAACCTTCACTTTTTAAATAATCTATGGAATCTTTTAAAATACTAGGAGTATCATTAACATCAGAAGTATCATGCATTAGAACAACTAAAGTTCCTTTGTTTTTAGCAGATTTTTTAAGATTGTTTAATAATTGATAATTAGAATATTTTTTTACAGAATCATTATTTAAACAATTCCAATCTACATATACATAATCCATTTCTTGAAGAAGCTTAGCACTTACCTTTTTTTGAGATTTATTGTTTGGAGACATATAACCATTTGGAAATCGAAATATATGAGAACAATAATTATCAATGCCAATCGCTTTTCCAATTTCGATATCAGTTTTTTTTACTTCATTAATAAAACTAGCATTACTCTCGTATAATTTTTTATTACTATGATCATAACCATGATTTGCAATATAATGACCATCATCATAGGCTCTCTTTACTAGTTCAGGATGTTTATCTACATACTTTCCAATAACAAAAAATGAAGCTTTTACATTTTCTTCTTTAAGTATATCTAATACCCTAGGCGTAGCTCTAAGAGTAGGTCCATCATCAAAAGTTAAATATGCAATTTTTTCAGTTCCTTTTGTTAAAGACATTATTTTTTCTTTTGCGTTATCATCTAAGCCATTGTTTATTGAAAGCTCAACAGCCATGGAAAATGGATTATGATAATAGAAATACATAGAAAATATTATAAAAAATATAATGCACATAAAAATTAAAAACTTTTTATTAAAAATTAAAATTCTCATAATTAAACTCCTTATTTTAAATATATGTAACAGAAAATAAAAAAGTCATAAAAAATTTTTTATGACTTTTATTTACTATTTAATTGAATTAGCTTCTTCTTCTGTAATGTATCCATACTGAACCATTGCATTTAAAACATGAGATTGCCTTTTTTTTGCTAAGTCGGGATTTATAGAAGGTGAATAAACAGAAGGAGCATTTGGAATTCCAGCTAACATAGAAGCTTCTTCTAAAGTTAAATCTTTGGGTTCTTTTTTATAATATCCCATACTTGCAGCATAGATTCCATAATAACCATCACCAAAATAATTTGAATTTACATATAATGCTAGTATTTCATCTTTAGAGTAATTTTTTTCTAAATCGTAAGCACCAAAAATTTCACCTATTTTTCTAATTAAAGTTTTATCTTGATTAAAAATAATATTTTTTGCAACTTGTTGTGTAATAGTACTTCCACCTTCATCAAATTCTCCATCTCTAATATTAGTATACAAGGCCCTAGCAATGCCAATAAAATCAACAGGTCCATGCTCATAGTAGCGATGATCTTCTACAGCAATTACTGCATTAATATAGTTTTTTGGTAACTGTTCAAAAGGAACAAAATGTTCTTTACCAGTTACTTCTTCTACACGAGATGTTAGAGATTTTTCGTTTAAGGTTTTAGAGTAATATCCAAAACCAATTAAGAAAATGAAAGTACCAAGAAGTAGTAGTAAAATTAATAATAAGATTAATATTTTTTTTAGTATTTTCATAAATTTATCACCCTTTTTTTATATTATACAAGAAAGTTTGTTTTTTGAAAAGTAGGTTTGAAAAAAATACTGTTACAGTTCAGTAAGAAAATACTAAAACTTAAAAATAAGAAAGCTTTACAAAAAAATATACATATGGTAGAATGACAACTAATAAAATATAACTATATTTTATTTAGTATTAATACCTAAAGAGGGTGAAGAAAATGAAAAAATTTACAAAAATGCACGGGTTAGGAAATGATTATGTCTATATGGATGCCATACACCAAAAAATAGACAATGGATCTGAACTAGCTCGTTTTGTTAGTAATAGGCACTTTGGGATTGGTTCAGATGGTTTGATTTTAATCTGTAAAAGTGATATTGCTGATTTTAAAATGAGAATGTTTAATCAAGATGGTAGTGAAGCAGAAATGTGTGGCAATGGAATTCGTTGTGTAGGAAAGTTCGTATATGACAAAGGGTTAACTAATAAAACAACGGTAACAATTGAGACTTTAGCTGGAATAAAAACACTAAAATTTAATTTAAAAGATAAAAAAGTAGAAACAGTAAGGGTAGATATGGGAGAACCAATTTTAAATCCAGAAAAGATTCCAGTTATATCAAGTGAAAATCCAGTAAAAAATTTAAAGTTAAAAGCTTTAGATAAAGAATTTATTTTTACTTGTGTATCTATGGGAAATCCGCATGCTATTACAATAGTAAAAGACACAGAAAAATTTGATGTAGAAACTTATGGAAGAATATTGGAAGTAGACAAAGCTTTTCCAAATAAAACAAATGTTGAATTTGTTCAAATAGTAGACAAAGAACATATAAAAATGAGAGTATGGGAAAGAGGTGCAGGAGAAACTTTAGCTTGTGGAACAGGAGCATGTGCAACAGCAGTTGCCTGCCATCTAAATGGTCTTACAGATAGAAATGTATACATAGAATTACTTCGGAGGAACATTAAAAATAGAATGGAATAAAGAAGATAATCATATTTATATGACAGGACCAGCAGTAACAGTATTTGAGGGGGAATTAGAATGAGTTTAATAAATGAAAATTTTTTAAAATTACAAGATAGCTATTTATTTTCAACAATAGCAAAAAAAGTAGCAAAATTTACTGAAGAAAATCCAGAAAAGGAAATAATAAAACTTGGAATAGGTGATGTTACAAGGCCTATAGTTCCAGCATGTATAGAAGCTATGCATAAAGCAGTAGATGAAATAGGAACAAAAGAAGGTTTTAAAGGATATGGACCAGAGCAAGGTTATGATTTCTTAAGAGATGCAATAGTAAAAAACGATTATAAATCAAGAGGAATAGATGTAAAAAAAGATGAAATATTTGTATCAGATGGAGCAAAATGTGATTGTGGAAATATAGTAGATATTTTTGGAAAAGAAAATAAAGTAGCTATTACAGACCCTGTTTATCCTGTATATTTAGATACAAACATTATGTCAGGAAGAGATGTTATATACTTACCTGTAACTGCTAAAAATAACTTTATGCCAGAGCTACCAAAAGAAAAAGTAGATATGATATATCTATGTTTCCCAAATAATCCAACAGGAACAGTTTTAACAAAAGAAGAATTGAAGAAGTGGGTAGACTATGCTAAAGCAAATAATTCAGTAATTTTATATGATGCTGCATACGAAGCATTCATAACAGAAGAAAAAATACCACATAGTATTTATGAAGTAGAAGGAGCAAAGGAAGTTGCAATTGAGTTCAAAAGCTACTCAAAAACAGCAGGATTTACAGGAGTTAGATGTGCATATGTAGTAATACCAAAAGAGTTAAAAGGATATACAAAAGATGGAAAAGAAATAAGCTATAATAAGTTATGGAATAGAAGAACTTGTACAAAATTTAATGGTGTATCTTACATAGTACAAAGAGCAGCAGAAGCAACATATTCTGAAAAAGGTAAAAAAGAAATAAAAGAAAATATAAATTATTATTTGGAAAATGCTAAAATAATAAAAAAAGGTTTAGAAGAAGCAGGATTTACATGCTATGGAGGGGTTAATTCACCATATGTATGGTTGAAAGTTCCAGATGGTATGACGTCTTGGGAGTTTTTTGATGAACTATTAGAAAAAGCAAATGTTGTAGGAACTCCAGGAAGTGGATTTGGACCTCATGGAGAGGGATATTTTAGATTAACAGCTTTTGGAACGAAGGAAAATACAATTAAGGCAATTGAGAGAATAAAAAAGGTAATGTAAAAAGAGAAGGTAGTGATTACTAAGAAAGTAGTCATTACCTTTTTATTAATTTTAAAATTGGTATGTAATAAATTGTTAAATAGTATTACAGATTAATCTAATCTGTTCATTATGTTCAAAAAGAGAATCTAGTATAAAAAATAAGGCACTTTCACTCAGGTTAAAATCATATACATATATACATTCTAATTATACTATAGGTTTGTAAATTACAATTAAATGAAAATAATACAAACATAAATTTGTAAAAAATGTTGACTTTTAATTATAATATTTATATAATTAACAAAGAAAAGATTAAAAAAGGTGGGCGAAAAATGAAGGAACAATTTTTAGAATTATTAAAAAAAGTAAAAAGAGAAGGAATAGACGAATTAATACAATTTTTAGAAAAATCAGATTTTTTTATTGCACCAGCAAGTACAAGATTTCATGGAAATCACGAAGGTGGTCTTGTAGAACATAGTATAAAAGTTTATGAAATATTAAAACATAAAGTAGAAAATAGCATATTAAAAATAGATATACCAGAAGAATCAATAATTATAATAGGATTATTACATGATATTTGTAAAACTAATTTTTATAAAGTAGATTTTAGAAATGCTAAAAATGCCTTGGGAGTTTGGGAAAAAGTACCATATTACACAATAGAAGATACAATACCATATGGACATGGAGAAAAATCAGTAATGATGATTACAGAATATATGAAATTAACACCAGAAGAAAAATACTCTATACGTTGGCATATGGGATACACTGAGCCAAAAGAAAATTATAATGCAATAGGAGCAAGTTATACAAAATATCCAATTGCTTTATTAACACATGAAGCAGACTTGGAAGCAACTTATTTTTATGATACATAAAAGTTAAATTAGAGAGGAAAAAAATGATAGCATATATAAAGGGAAAATTAGAAATGAAAATGACTGAATATGTAGTAATAGATGTTGGAGGCATTGGTTATAAAGTATTCATGTCAGAATTAGGAATAGAAAATATAGGAAATATAGGAGACACAGTAAAAGTACATACATATTACAGAGTAAGAGAAGATGACATAAGTATTTTTGGTTTTAATACCCTAGAAGAATTAAAGATGTTTGAACTTTTACTTGGAGTAAGTGGAGTTGGAGCAAAAACAGCTCTTACAATGCTTGCTGTATGTGAACCTTCTGAGTTTGCATTAGCTGTTATTTCAGAAGATGTAAAAGCATTAACAGGAATTCCTGGAATAGGACCAAAATCAGCTAAAAGAATAATATTAGAACTAAAAGATAAAATAAAGAAAGAACAAGAAGTAAAAGCTATAAAAGATACAATAGAAAATAAGGCAAGTTCAAAAATACAAATAGCTATTCAAAATGACGAAAAAGTAAAAGAAGCAATTTCAGCTCTTCAAGTTTTAGGATATAATAGAAAAGAAATAGAAAAAGCCTTTGGAAAATTACCAACGATAGAAATGTCAACAGAAGAATTAATAAGAAAAGGATTAGTAGCATTAGGAAAATAATAAAAATAGAGGTAGAGATTATGAATATGAATGAACCATTAGCATTTCGAGTAAGACCAAAAACATTAGAAGAATATATTGGTCAAGAACATGTATTACGGAAAAGATAAAATTTTATATAGAACAATTAAAGCAGATAGACTATCTAGTATCATTCTATTTGGACCTCCAGGATGTGGAAAAACTTCACTTGCAAGAGTAATAAGTGAAACAACGAAATATAAATTTTACAAAATAAATGCAGTAACAGCAGGAGTAGCAGATATAAAAAAAGTAATAGAAGAAACAAAAAACTTCATGCTAAATCCAACAGGAAAAAGCATATTATTTATAGATGAAATTCATAGATTTAACAAATTACAACAAGATGCTCTACTTCCTTATGTAGAAAATGGAACAATAATACTAATAGGAGCTACAACAGAAAATCCATATTTTGAAGTAAACAAAGCTTTAATTTCAAGATCAATGGTTGTAAAGCTAGATCCATTAACAGAGGACAATATATACGATATTTTAAAAAATGCAATAAAAAATAAAGATGGGCTTGGAGAATATAATATAAAAATTGAAGATGCTACATTAAAAAAATTAGCTACAATAGCCAATGGTGATGTAAGAACAGCACTAAATGGATTAGAAGTAGCAACTTTAACAACAGCAATGAGTGATGATGGTTATATTCATTTAACAGATGAAGATATAAAAAATAGTGTTCAAAGTAAAAAGGCGATTTTCGATAAAAACGGTGAGCAACATTATGATAATATTAGTGCATTCATTAAATCAATGAGAGGTTCAGATCCAGATGCAGCAGTATTTTATTTAGCACGTGCGTTAAATGGTGGAGAAGATCCAATGTTTTTAGCTAGAAGAATAGTAATATGTGCATCAGAAGATGTTGGAATGGCAAATCCAAATGCGTTAGTTGTTGCAAATAGTGCAATGCAAGCAGTACATATGATAGGAATGCCAGAAGCAAGAATATTATTGTCAGAAGCAGCTATTTATGTAGCAACATCAAAAAAATCAAATGCATCATATATGGCAATAAACAAAGCATTAGAAGATGTTAAAACAAAAGACACAGGAGAAGTTCCAATGCATATTAGGAATGCTCCTATAGAAAAAATGAAAGAATTAGGCTATCATGAGGGATACTTGTATCCACATGATTTCCCAGGACACTATGTAGAGCAACAATATCTTCCAGATAAAATGGTTGGAACTAAATATTATGTAAAAGATGAAAAATGAGTTATATTACTATGTAATATAGCTCTTTTTTTAAAATAAAATGAATAAATTCTGAAAAAAACATCAAAATAATAATATGAATAAAAACAAAATTTTTTTAAAAATGGCAATAGGTTTTATAGCTGGAATAATAAGCGGACTATTTTCTACTGGAGGAGGAATGATATTAGTTCCAGCATTTATATATTTATTAAAAATCAAAGATATAAAAGCAAGAGGAACATCAATATTTTGTATTTTACCTATGGTATTAACAAGTAGTTTTTTCTATTATAAAGGAAACTATATTAATTGGAAAATAGCATTTTTGTGTGCTCTAGGAGGTGCAATAGGGGGATATATAGGAGCAAGATTATTAAAAAAATTGCCAGAAAAGATATTAAAAAGTGCTTTTGCTATATTTTTAATATATGTAGCAGTTAGAATGTTAACAGCAAATTAAACAATTGCAAAAATAAAAATCGGAAACATTCCAAATCGGAGGTAGAAATATGATAGAAATTCTTATTGGAATGATATCTGGAATTGTAAGTGGAACGGGTATGGGAGGAGGAACAATCTTAATATTTCTTCTTACTTTTATGATGGGAATAGAGCAACATGTGTCTCAAGCGACAAACTTAATATTCTTTATTCCAACTTCAATTGTTGCAATAATTATAAATATAAAAAATAAAAATATTGATTTAAAATTAGCAATAATAATATCTATATTTGGTATTTTAGGAGCTATTATAGGCTCTAATATATCAGTATATACAGATGTTAAAATATTAAAAAAATGTTTTGGGGCTTTTTTAATAATAGTTGCGATTAATGAAATATATTCCATAATAAGATTGTATAAAAAAGATAAAAAAAACAAATAATAAATAAAAAGAGGAGGAATTTTTATGAAATTTGTAAAAGGAGTTGTAATTGGAGGTTTAATAACTACGGGATTTGTTATGATGTATGCAGAAACAGGAAAAATGAACAAAAAAATGATTATGAAAAAAGGTAAACAATTAGCAAAAAAGATGGGAATTATGTAATAAGGTAAAAGATGCTTATAGGAGATAAAACTCAAAATAAGCATCTTTTTTTTATCAAACTAAAATTAACAGATATTTATAGTTTTATTAGAAATTCATATCTTTAAAATCTTCTTCTTTTAAAAAGCCGTCTTTTTTATCACATTTTTTACATGGTTCATGTTTTTCATCAATAAAACAATCACATTTATCGCATTTATTACCTTTTAGGCATTTGCCTTCATGATGACATTTTGCACATATTTTTACTTTTTTTGTATCATTAACCCAGATTTGTAAAGCATATTCTTTTCCAGGGCATAAAGGACCAAATACAAATTCTCCTTCTTTATCAGTGAAAGTATGACCTATAGGTATTCTTTCTTCTTTGCCATGTTCGCATACTACTTCAACTAATTTTACAACAGCATTATCTACAGGCTCTTTAAAACAATTTTTTACAACACCATATATAACATCACGGTTATCTTCTGGTAAAGTAATATCTAAATCAAATTGTTTGCCTCCTGAAATAACACCATCAACATCTAAAACTGGGCAATAAGGTTTTTTTCCTTCCATATCCATATTTCTCATTCCTTTCTTATAAACAACTTAAATGTTGTTTGTATATAATATGAAGAAAAAAGACGAAAGTTGAATTATTTTGTATGATATTTTATGTGAAATAAATAGTAGGTATAAACGACTAAAGGTATATATTGAAAAAAGAGATAATATAAAATAAAATATGAATGTTTTTCCTATAACAAGCATAAAATTAAAGTAGCTTTAAATAGGAGGTTTTTTTATGTTTTTCGTATTTAATAAACAAAAAATATATACATATGCAGTATCTTTAGTAACAGTAATAGTATTATTCTTTGTAGCAAGTAACTTTGGTCAAGAAAATCAGAAGACAGTAGAGACATCTGCTGAGAACCAAAAACTACTACCAATTTATAATGTACAAACAGAAGAAAATAAAGTTGCTTTTACAATGAATTGTGCATGGAATGCAGATGATATAGATAGCATATTAGAAACATTACAAAAAAACAATATAAAGATAACATTTTTTATGGTAGGAGATTGGATTGAAAAGTTCCCAGAAGCAGCAAAAAAGATAAAAGATGCGGGACATGAAATAGCAAGCCATAGTGATACACACCCACATGTAAATAATTTAACATATGAAGAAAATATTAATGAAATAGAAAAAAGTAACGATAAAATTGAAAAAATAACAGGAAATAGAACAAAAATATACAGGGCGCCATATGGAGAATATAATAACACAGTAATAAAAGCAACAAGAGATAAAGGATATTTCTGTATTCAATGGAATCTAGATACTTTAGATTATACAGGAATTACAGGAGACGAAATGTGGAATAGGTTAAAAGAAAAGATAAAAGCTGGTGATATTATACTTAGCCATAATGGAACTAAGCATACAGCAGACAGTTTAGATATGATAATAAAAAATATAAAAGCAAAAGGCCTTGAAGTTGTTAGAATATCAGATTTAATATATCAAGAAAATTATACAATTAATAATAATGGAACACAAATAAAAAGTAAATAATGTATAAAACTGGAAATGTAGGACATAATAAAAATAAAAAAATGTAAGGGGATAAAAAATGACTTTTATTGGAATGATTTCAGATCATAAAAGTTTTGACAAGGTAAAGGAAGAATTGAAAGAAACACAATTAGAGTTAATTCATATTAATAAAAAAAGTATAGGAAATATAAAAAATATAAAATTTGAAATTATCATAATAAATTCAAATCTGGAAAATTTTACGAATGAAATTAATATAATTGAAAAATTATGTTCAAAATCAAAATATGTAATTATTAATACAGATATAAATTTACAATTTGAAATTTTAAATCAAGATAAAACTAATATTATAACTTATGGATTAAACCAAAAAGCAGATGTAACAGTATCTAGTATAACAGATGCTAATATACTAATATATTTACAAAAAAACATATTAAATAGAAAAAATCAAATAATAGAAATAGGAGAAAAAAGGATAAAAATAAGTGAAAATGAGAGAATAATGGTTTATGAAATTTTGATAATATATATAATATATTTAATTAATGATAATTCCATAATTAACAAAACACAGGAAAAATCTAACTTTTTTGAACAAAATTAACTTTTTATGTAGACAAAACCAAAAAAATGGTGTATAATAGTAACTGTAGTTAATCGTACACAAAGAAAAATATACAATTAAGTTATTTGAAAAGTAAAGGCAAATAACTTATGCAAAATTATAAAATGATTTTGTAAACCGAGGATAAATAAAAAAATAGGGAGGAAAAAAATTGGATACAAATTATTTAGAAAACAACTATTTAACATTAGTTGGTAAAGTTACAGGAGAAAAGAAATTTAGTCATGAAATTTATGGAGAAAGCTTTTATATATTTAACTTAATGATACCTCGTTTAAGTGGAAATAGCGATATTATACCTATTACTGTTTCAGAAAGATTGATTAAAGAAGATACATTACAAGAAGGAAACAAACTATTAGTAAAAGGTCAATTTAGATCTTATAATAGCTACGAAAATGAAAGAAACAGATTAATACTAACTGTTTTTGCAAAAGACATTACAGAACTAGAAGACGATAATGAAGAAGAAATAGAAGAAAATGAAATGGTAAAAAAAGACATGATAACAAATGAAGTTGTATTAATAGGATATATTTGTAAAAAACCTATTTATAGACAAACACCATTTGGAAGAGAAATATCAGATATTTTACTTGCTGTAAACAGAGCTTATAATAAGTCAGATTATATTCCATGTATAGCATGGGGAAGAAATGCAAGATTTTGTCAAAACTTAGAAGTAGGTAGTCAAGTAAAAGTTGTTGGTAGAGTCCAATCAAGAACTTATGAGAAAAAGCATGAAGATGGTACAGTAGAAACTAGAGTTGCTTATGAAGTTTCAATTGGAAGTTTAGAAGTTATTGAAGAAAAAAATAATGAAAATGAAGTAGAAAAAGAAAATCAAGAAGCTGTGTAAAAATATAAAATAGATTATATTACTATAATAAGTTTAATAATTAAAATTATAACAATAAATTTTATAAAAAGGTTTCAAAAGTCTAGTCTTTTGAAACTTTTTTTGTTATAATTTTAACAACAAAATTAATAAGAAGAGGTATATAATGAGTACAGTAAAAAATAAGGAAGTTTCTAAAACTAAAAAGATAAATTCAATTATCAAATTTAATATAATGGCAATTATATTAATAGCAATTTTTTGCATAGCATTAACACCAGTCACTTTGCAAAATGATACTTTTTATACAATAAAAATAGGAGAACATATAGTAAAAGATGGAATTGACATGCAAGATCCATTTTCATGGCATGAAAATTTAGCATACACATATCCACATTGGGCATATGATGTAATAACTTATTTTATTTATAATTCGTTTGGCATGACTGGAATATATGTTACAACATGTATTTTATCAGCAATATTAGGCATTTCAATTTATCTAGTAAATACTAAATTAGCTAAAAATCAGATATTATCATTTTTAATAACAATAGGAGTTATGTATTTAATAAGAGGATATATAGCAGCAAGAGCGCAATTAGTAACTTTTATATTATTTATTTTAACTATATTTTTTATTGAGAAGTTTTTAGAAAGCAAAAAGAAAAGATATGCAATAGGATTAATTATAATTCCAATATTAATTGCTAACTTACACTTAGCAGTATTTCCATTTTATTTTGTATTATATTTGCCATATATAGCACAATACATTATTGCATGTTTTGCAGAAACTATTATATATAGAAAAACAACTGCTAGACAACTAAAGAATAAAATAAAAAAATTATCTAAAATGGAAAATCAAGAAGAAAAATTATCAGAGGCAAAGAAAGAATTAAAAGAGTTAGAAGAAAAAATAGATAAAATAAAAATAAAAAGAAGTAAAGAATTACAAAATCCTTATAAAATAAAATTAAATAGAAATGACAATGTTAAATGGCTAATTTTAATTATGATAATTTGTTTATTTACAGGACTATTAACACCATTAGGAACAACACCATATACGTATTTAGTAAAAACAATGCAAGGAAATACAACTCAAAATATAAATGAACATTTACCAATGACAATTACAAATGAAACAGAAGTAATTTGTACTTTAATATTATTTTTAGCAATGTTAATATTTACAAAGGTAAAAATAAGATTAAGTGACTTATTTATGCTAGGGGGATTGTGCTATTTAATGTTAGCATCTAGAAGGCAAATAACAATGTTTGCTTTAGTGTGTTCACTTATATTTAATAGGTTAATAATGGATTTAATAAGTCAATATACAAAAATAAAATTAGAAGATATTATGAAAAAAATTACAAGTGCAATTGGAATTATTAGTATATCAATTATAATGTTAGGATTTAGTTATTACATGGCAAAAGATAAAATTAATGATTCTTATATTGATGAATCAACTTATCCTGTACAGGCATGTGATTATATATTAAATAATATAGACTTAGGACAAGCTAGATTTTATAATGAATATAATTATGGATCTTATATGTTATATAGAGGAATTCCAGTATTTATAGATTCAAGAGCAGATTTATATGCACCAGAATTTAGTGGTAAACAAGATGATATATTTATGGATTTTATAGAAACATCAAATATAAGTAAATTTTATGAAGATACTTTTGAAAAATACAAAATAACACATGTTATAACATATAAAAATTCTAAAATGAATATGATTATAGCTAAAACAAATGATAAGAAATATAAAGAATTATATAGTGATAAGTATTTTGTTGTATATGAAAGAATCACTGAATAATAGAGCGTAAATATAGAAAATTGTTTTATCTTTAAATCATGTATTAATACAAAAAATATTTTTGTATAAAAAGATAGGAAGTAAATTAATGGAAAAGATTATTGTAAAAAAAGAGGAAGAGAATAATAGGATAGATGCTTATTTATCAACTAAAATAGAAACTGCTTCAAGAGTTACAATTCAGAGATTAATAGAAGAAGGAAAAATTTTAGTAAACAATAAAAAGACAAAAGCATCATATAAAATTCAAGAAAAAGATGAAGTTATAGTAGAAGAAGATAAACCAAAAGAAGTATCTATAAAAGCACAGAATATACCAATTAAGATTCTTTATGAAGATAATGACATTATTGTAGTAAACAAGCCAAAAGGACTAGTTGTTCATCCTGCAAATGGAAATCCAGATGGAACATTAGTAAATGCAATAATGGCTATTTGTAAAGGAACTTTATCTGGAATTGGAGGAGAATTAAGACCAGGAATTGTACACAGATTAGACAAAGATACATCAGGAGTACTTATAGTTGCAAAAAATGATATAGCTCATGTAAAAATGAGTGAACAAATAAAAAAGCACGAAGTAGAAAAAACATATATAGCATTAGTAAAAGGAATAGTTAAGGAAAATCAAGCAACAATAAACATGCCAATCGGAAGAAGCACAAAAGATAGAAAAAAAATGGCAGTAAATAAAAAAGGAAAAGAAGCAATTACACATTTTAAAGTAATAGAAAGATTTCCAAAATATAATTGTACATTACTAGAAATAAAAATAGAAACAGGAAGAACACATCAAATAAGAGTACATTTATCTGAAATAGGATATCCTGTTATAGGAGACGAAGTATATTCTAATGGAAAAAATCAGTGGAACATAAAAGGGCAATGCTTACATGCTAAAAGTTTAAAATTTAAACATCCAGTTACAAAAAAAGAGATGTTTATAGAAGCTGAACTACCAAAATATTTTAAAGATATTATAGAACAAATGAGACAAAGGGGGACAGGTCTTTAGTGTCTCATTAAAAGTAGATAGAGTTAAAATAAAAAAATAATAAAGAAATGAGACACTAAAGACCTGTCCCCTCTGTCTCAAGGAGGAAATATGGAGCAAATAAGGTTACAAAAATATCTTGCAGATGCTGGAATTGCGTCTAGAAGAAAAGCAGAGGAGTTAATTAAACAGGGAAAGGTATATGTTAATGGAAAAATAGTAAATGAATTAGGAACAAAAGTAACACCTAATGTAGATGAAATAAGATATGAGGGAAAGAAAGTAGAAATAGAAGAAAAGTATATTTATATTTTGTTAAATAAACCTATAGGATATGTAACAACAGTAAAAGATCAATTTAATAGAGATTCAGTTATGGATTTAGTAAAAATAAGAAAAAGACTAGTACCTGTTGGAAGATTAGATATGTATACATCAGGAGCTTTAATTCTTACGAATGATGGTGAATTTGTTTATAAAGTAACACATCCAAAACATGAGATAGAAAAGACATATACAGTAACAATAAAAGGAATTATAAAAAAAGAAGAAGTTAAAAATTTGGAAATAGGAGTAGATATAGGAGAATATATAACAAAACCTGCCAAAGTAAAGATTTTAAAAACTGATGAAGAAAAAAATATTTCAAGACTAGAAATTACAATTCATGAAGGAAAAAATAGACAAGTTAGGAAAATGTGTGAAGCAATTGGTCATAGTGTTTTAGCCTTACACAGAAGTAAGATTGCTGGAATAGGAGTAAAAGATATACCACTTCGGAAAATGGAGATATTTAAATAATAAAGAAGTAAGAAAAATTTTAAATGAAAATATTGAAAAATAAGATTAGACGGGATATAATAAACCAAAAACATAAGATAAAAGGAGAAAATAACGAATGAATACAATGAGAATTATGCCAGAAGGATGGAATAATGAAGTCACAAAATTAAATCAAACAAATGTGAAACAGTATATAAAAAACAATGAAACAGTACAAGGACTTGTGAAAAAATGTGATGATAATTATAATTTATATGTAAGTTTTGAAAATGGATTAAATGGAATTATACCAAGGAAAGATGTAGAAGGGATTAACTTACAAGAAAATGGACTACCAAAAGAAAATTTATGTACAGGTAAAGTAAATAAATTTGTACAATTTAAAGTGAGAGATATAGACCCAGAAATGCAACTAATTTTATCAAGAAGAGAGGTTCAAGAAGAAGCATTGGATTGGGTAAAAAATGATTTAAAAATAGGCGAAAAAGTAACAGGAATAGTAAAAAATATAAAACCATATGGAGCTTTTGTAGAAATTGGTGGTGGAGTTGTAGGATTAGTTCATATAGAAGATTTATCAGTTGCTAGAATTAAAACACCATATGAAAGAGTAAGAATTGGACAAAAAATAGAAGTTGTGGTAAAATCTATAGATAGAGAGCAAGGAAAAGTAATTTTATCTTATAAAGAGACATTAGGTTCATGGGAAGAAAATGTAGAAAAATTTACTACAGGAATAAAAGTAAAAGGAAAAGTAAGAGAAACAGAAAAACACAAAAATGGAATTTTTATTGAACTTACTCCAAACTTAGTAGGAATGGCAGAATATGAAGAGGGACTTCAATATGGACAAGATGTAGAAGTATATATAAAGAAAATTGATGCAGATAAGAAAAAAGTAAAGTTATTAATTGTTTAAACTAGTATTAAAAAATAATTTATATAAATTAAAAGAGGAGGAATTGAAATGGTTGAAGATAACCAGATAAAAGCACAGATATCACCATTTGCTATTAGAGAAGGAGAAATTAAAACTTTTGATGGTAAAGACGGATATGTGTCAATGAATCAAATTGTACATAAGATAAATATTGGTCATATAAATGAAATTCATTTTGCAATATTGGATTTAGTAAATGAATTTGAATTTATTACTTCAAGACAGTTATATCAAATGTTAGAAATTAAAGGATTCGATCCAAAATCTCAAGATAAATTAAATAATAAATTAGAGCAATTAGTGAAATCAAAAATTTTAACTAGATATTATTTTACTTCAGAAGAAGGAAAAGGAATATATAGAATTTATTGCTTAGAAAAAATGGGAAAATATTTATTAAATTCAAAAGAAACTGAATGTAAATGGCAACCATCTGATAACACGAAGCCAGTTGCAATGATAAAGAAAAGATTAGCTGGAAACCAAACATTAATTGCATATTTAAGAAAAGTAAAAGCTTTTGATAGTTATATAGTAAAACCAGCAATTAATGCAAAAATAACAGGAAAAGTTTTTAAAGCAACTGGAGGAGCAGTTAAATTAACCAAAAATGGAAAATCTATTCAATTTGTTTTTGAAGCAATTAGAAGAGAACAAGACTGGAAAAAGAAATTAATAGATAAAATGATTTTATATAAAGATTTTTATGAAAATTTTGTACCAGGAGATTCGGGATTTTCAGGAATGCCACAATTAATATTGATTTGTGAGGATGAAAAACATATGGCAGAAGCATTCAAAGAAATTGTAACAAATCAAGTTGAAATACCTCAAATAAAATTGTATTTTACAACTGATTTAAGACAAAACGAGGAAACATTAGAGAATACCTTGGTAGAGTTTAAATTAGAAAATGGAAAATATAAAAAAGAAAATGTTGAATTAAAATTATTAGGAATGTAACAAAAAAAGAGTTAAGTTAGAAAATATCTAATATTAACTCTTTTTTTATATTATAAAAATACTTAAGTTATTAAATTCCCAAAATATTTTTTGCTTTTTCTACATCTTCATCACTGGCAGGAGAAACACCTTCCAAAGGATAAGTAATACCAAGTTTTTCCCATTTATATCTTCCAAGATTATGATAAGGTAGCAATTCAACTTTTTGAACAGTTTTTAATGTAGAAATAAAATTCTTTAATTTCAATAAATCATCTTTATCATCAGTATATCCAGGAACTAAAACTTGTCTAATCCACATTTTTATATTATTATCACTCAGATATTTTGCAAATTCTAATTCAAGTTTATTTGATTTTCCAACCAAATTTTTACACTTTTCATCATCAATGTGTTTAATATCTAATAAAACCAAATCGGTTACAGATAAAACCTTTTTAATATCTTCTGTTAAAGCAACCATTCCAGATGTATCAATACAAGTATGGATATGCTGTTCTTTTAACTTTGAAAAAAGTTCGAAAATAAATTTGGCTTGTAAAAGAGGTTCACCACCAGTAATAGTAACGCCACCATTAGGGAAGATATAGTTCTTGTAGTTCATTATTTTATTAAATATATCATATAAAGATTTGTAACTACCACCTTTCATATCCCAAGTATCTCTATTGTGACAATATTTACATTGTAAATGACAACCTTGTAAGAAAAGTACAAAACGAATACCCGGTCCATCTACTGTACCAAAAGATTCAACAGAATGAACTTTAGCATAATATCTTAAATCTTTTTCTTCCATTTAAATGCTCCTTACTTAAGAACAAAATATTTTAAATTTTTTCATGTATTGTTCTATTAATTACATCTAATTGTTGTTCTCTTGTTAATTTAACAAAATTAACTGCATATCCTGAAACTCTTATTGTTAATTGAGGATATTTTTCAGGGTGTTCCATTGCATCTTCTAATAGACTTCTATCAAAAACATTTACATTAATATGATGACCTGTTTGTGTAAAATATCCATCAAGCATATTTACTAAATTGTTTACACGTTCCTCTTCTGTTTTTCCAAGAGTTCCTGGAGTAATAGAAAATGTATAAGAAATTCCATCTTGAGCAGAATCAAATGGTAATTTAGCAATTGAATTCATAACTGCTAATGCACCATTAGTATCTCTTCCATGAAGAGGGTTTGCACCAGGCCCAAATGGAGCGCCAGCTCTTCTACCATCAGGAGTATTTCCTGTTGCTTTACCATAAACTACATTTGAAGTAATTGTTAAAATAGATAAAGTATGAGTAGAATTTCTATAAGTTTGATGTTTTCTTAATTTATCCATAAAATTCTTTACTATATCAACAGCAATTTGATCAACTTTATCATCATCATTACCGAATTTTGGGAAGTCACCTTCTATTTCATAATCAACAGCCAAACCTGTTTCATCTCTAATAACTTTAACTTTTGCGTATTTAATAGCAGATAAAGAGTCTGCAACTACAGATAAACCAGCAATTCCACAAGCCATTGTACGATAAATTTCTCTATCGTGTAAAGCCATTTCAATTGCTTCATAAGAATATTTATCATGCATATAATGAATAGCATTTAAAGCTTTAATATAAATTTTTGCTACATAATCCATCATTTGATTAAATTTATCCATTACTTCATTATAATCTAAATATTCAGAAGTAATAGGTTCGAATTTTGGAGTTACTTGTTTTCCAGTTTTTTCATCTTTTCCACCATTAATTGCATATAGTAAAGTTTTAGCTAAATTTGCCCTAGCACCAAAGAATTGCATTTGTTTTCCAATTTTCATAGGAGAAACACAGCAAGCGATTCCATAATCATCTCCTAAAGTTATTCTCATTAAATCATCATTTTCATATTGAATTGAAGAAGTTTTTATAGATAAATCAGTAGTGAATTTTTTAAATCCTTCAGGTAGTCTAGTTGACCATAATACAGTTAAATTTGGTTCAGGAGCAGGTCCTAAATTTTCTAATGTGTGTAAAATTCTAAAAGAATTTTTTGTAACTAAAGTTCTACCATCAATTCCCATACCACCAATACTTTCTGTTACCCATACAGGGTCTCCACTAAATAATTCATTATATTCAGGAGTTCTAAGAAATCTAACTAATCTTAATTTCATAACAAAATGATCCATAATTTCTTGAGCTTCTTCTTCAGTAATAGTACCATTTTTTAAATCTCTTTCAAAATAAATATCTAAGAAAGTAGAAGTTCTACCAATACTCATAGCAGCACCATTTTGATCTTTAATAGCACCTAAATATCCAAAGTATAACCATTGAACAGCTTCTATACTATTTTTTGCAGGTTGAGAAATATCAAATCCATATTTAGAAGCCATAATTTTTAAGGCATTCAAAGCTTTAATTTGTTCGCTGATTTCTTCTCTTTCACGAATTATGTCTTCTGTTAATTCATCAACATCTAAAACATTTAATTCTTGTTTCTTTTCATCTATTAAAATATCAACACCATAAAGCGCAACTCTTCTATAATCTCCTATAATTCTTCCACGACCATAACCATCAGGAAGACCTGTAATTAAATGAGAACTTCTAGCAGCTCTTATGTCTGGTGTATATACGTCAAATACTCCATCATTATGAGTTTTTCTATATTTATGAAAAATTTCTTCTACTTCTTCATCTACTTTTCTTCCATATGCTTCACAAGATTTCTCAACTATTCTTATACCACCAAATGGCATTATAGCTCTTTTTAGAGGACTATCAGTTTGAAGTCCTACTATATCTTCTAAATCTTTATCAATATAACCAGCCTCATGAGAAGCAACAGTTGATATTGTTTTTGTATCTATATCAAGAACTCCACCTTCTGAATCGTGTTCTTTTTTGTAAAGATCAAGAACTTCGTTCCAAAGCTTTTTTGTTTTTTCTGTTGTTCCTGTTAAGAAAGAACTATCTCCCTCATAAGGCGTATAATTCTTTTGAATAAAATCTCTTACATTAATTTCTGATTCCCAATCTCCCTTTTTAAAATCTTTCCATTGTTCAAATTTCATAATTTACCTCCTCATATAATTATATTATTTACTAATTAATCATTTATTATAATAACATATCATAAAAACATTATCAATCAAAATAAAAAAAATAAATGTAAACATTTTGTGTCCACATTTATTTTATAACTTCAATTATTATTAATCATCATTATTATCAGATTCTGCAATTACTTTTGCTATATCATAAATAAGTCTTTGTTTTTCAGAAGAACAACCTTTTAGTAATTCTGAAAATTCTTTATCTAAATAGTTAGTTGAATTGCTAGAAGCACCATTCAAAATATAACCTTCTGAAACATCTAACAATCTACATAGCTGATTTAATCTTTTCAAATTTATATGTGAGTTTCCTCTTTCAACTCTGCTTAAAAATGCGACAGAAATGTCAATTTGTTCTGCTAAATCTTCTTGTGTTAAATTTTTAGCAAGTCTTGCCTGTTTTATTCTTTGACCGATTACGCTATAATCTAAAGCCATTTTTATCACCTTCCTATTTTTTAAAACATAATAGCATTTTATGGTTTAAATTTACAGAAACTAAAATATACAGGTGCAACCTATAGGTTAAAATGATTGCTGAATTGATAGTTGAGAATTAAACAAACGAGAAAAAGTAAGAAAAATGAAGTAAAAAGAAATAAAAAAGAGAAAAAATAGCAAAAAAAGGAAATTGCGAAAAATATTTTTACTATAAAAAGACAAATTAAGCCAAAAAAAGTATACATAATTTGATTTTTGGGAAAATATATAGTATAATAGAAATTGGTCGCGTTTTAAATACAATCAAAAAAAGGAGAGTGAATATATATTTTAAACAGGAAATTAAAATACTGTACAAAAGAAATTTTAAAGTATTTTAACATCATACTAATAGCTATTGGTTTTATAATCGCGATAATATTAATCAAATATAAACCAAGTTATATAGTAAGTATATCTGGAAAAGAATTAGGAATTATTCAAAATAAACAATCTTTAGAAGAATTAATAGAAAATAAAGTTATTGCGACAAGTCAAAAAAATATTGACACAGTTGAAATGAAAGAAAACCCAGAATATGAGTTAAAGCTTGTAGACAGAACACTTAAGACAAACGATGACCAAATTATAAATGAAATTCAAGAAAATTTACTTATAACATATAAATATTATGAAATAGCTTTTAATAATGAAAAAATAAATTCAGTAAATACAATAGAAGAAGCAGAGGAATTAATTAAACAAATTAAGGATGATAATGAAGAAAAAGAATTAGATTTGAGTATTATAGAAAAATACACTCAAAATGAGGATGAAGTTAATACTACAAAAATAGAAGTAGCTAAGCAAGAATCAGAAGAAATGATAAAAGAAAAAATAGAAAAACAAAAAGAAGAAAAAGAAGAGGAATTAATGCCAGAAGTTAATGGTATAAAACTAGCCTTAAAACCTATATCAGGAACAATTACTTCTAGATATGGAGAAAGTAGTAGTCTTAGAAAATCAACTCATACAGGATTAGATATAGCAGCTACTACAGGAACGCCAATTAAAGTTGTCGCAGATGGAATTGTAACTAATGCAAGTTACAGTGGTTCATATGGGAATTTGGTAAAAATTAGCCATGGAGATGGAGTTGAAACTTGGTATGCGCATACAAGTAAAATGTATGTAACAGTAGGGCAAAAGGTTTCAGCAGGAGATACTATAGCAGCGGTTGGATCAACAGGAAATTCAACAGGAGCTCATTTACATTTTGAAATCAGAATTAATGGTAACCATGTTAATCCACAAAAATATTTATATAATCAATAACAATAAAAACAAATCATATTTTAGTATGGTTTGTTTTTTGAAGCATTTTGTAAATTATTATATAAAAATAATAGTGTTTCATATAATAATTTACAATTTTTGTAAAAGGCAATTGAAAAAAATCAAAAATAATTATACTATAATAATTGCTTATTAGGCAAAGACCAATAGTTAGAAAGGAAGTGCTTTTATGTCGACAATAAGCGAAGAAGAAAAGGAAAACTTGAGAAAGTTTTGTGAAGAAAAAAAGGAGGAAATCTCTCGGAAACTTTACAGTGAATTTGAAAAGGTTTTAAATAACTACCTCAATGCTTCAGGAGAAAATGAAGTCAAAAGTGAAGTTTTGAAAGAAGATAATACAATTAAAACAAAAGTTACAAAAGTATTATCAAAACTTGGAATCCCAAGAAACTTAAAAGGATTCTATTATTTGAGGGAAGCAATAATAGCTTGCTATTTCGAAAGTGAGTTGCTAGAAGCTATAACAAAGGAATTATATCCAAGAGTAGCAAAAAGCTTTGATACAACAGTTGCTAGAGTTGAAAGGGCTATTAGAAGTGCAATAACTGTATGTTGTGATAGAGGTAATTTGCAGTATATCCAAGAATTATTCGGATATACAATAAACAAGTACAGTGGAAAACCAAACAATTCACAGTTCATTTCTTTAATTGTAGATGAATTGAAAATGCACAACCTATAAGAAAAAAACCGAAATATTTAAATAAATATTTCGGTTTTTTCTTAATATGGTAAAGTAATGTTCTAAAATTGAAAAAATTCTATATAATATTATAATAAAAAATAGAAACTTATAAATAATTTTTCTTGACAAAAAATTCTAATAATATATAATAAAAATAGTTAGAATAAACAAAAGAATAAAAGGAGGATAATTTATGTCTGAAGAGATAAACCAAGAAGGAAAAGTAGAGAAAATGATTGATGATTTAGTAAAAAGAGCTAAAATTGCATCAGAAGAATATTTAAAATTAGATCAAAAAACAGTAGATAATATAACTAAAGCGATGTCTATGGCAGGACTAGAACATCATATGGAACTTGCAAAAATGGCTGTAGAAGAAACAGGCAGAGGAATTTATGAAGATAAAATAACAAAGAATATGTTTGCAACAGAATATATTTATCATAGTATAAAACATGAAAAAACTGTAGGAATTATAAAAGAAAATGAAGAAGAAGGATATGTAGAAATTGCTGAACCAGTTGGAATTATTGCAGGAGTAACACCGGTTACAAATCCAACATCAACTACAATGTTTAAATCTATTATATCAGCAAAAACAAGAAATGTTATTATATTTGGTTTTCATCCATCTGCTCAAAAATGTAGCTCAAAAGCAGCAGAAATTTTGAGAGAGGCGGCAGTAAAAGCAGGAGCTCCAAAAGATTGCATTTTATGGATAGAAGAACCAAGTATTTTAGCAACAAGATTACTAATGAACCATCCAGGAGTCAATTTGATTTTGGCAACAGGAGGAACAGGAATGGTAAAATCGGCATATTCTTGTGGAAAACCAGCATTGGGTGTTGGACCAGGAAATGTGCCATGTTATATTGATAAAACAGCAAAATTGAGAACATCTGTTAATGATTTAGTTCTATCAAAAGCTTTTGATAATGGAATGATATGCGCATCAGAACAAGCTGTTTTAGTAGATAGGGATATTTATGAAGAGTTTGAAAAACTCATGAAAGAAGATGGATGTTATTTTGTAAGTCCAGAAGAAAAAAATAAATTACAAGAAAGTATGTTTGAAAAAACAGAAGAATATGGTTATAAATTAAAATCTCATGTACCAGGCCAATCACCATGTACTATTGCTAAAGAAGCAGGATTTGAAGTACCTGAAGATACAAAAGTTTTAGTAGTATACGAAGAAGGGATTGGAAACGAATATCCTTTTTCAAAAGAAAAACTAAGTCCAGTTTTAACATACTATATTGTAGAAAATGAAGAAGAAGGAATTGGTAAAGCAGAAAAATTATTGGAATTTGGAGGACTAGGTCATTCAGCAGTTATTCATTCTGAAAATAAAGAAACCATTTTAAAATTCTCAGAAAAAATGAAGGCAGGTAGAATTATTGTAAATTCACCATCAACTCATGGTGCAATAGGAGATATATATAATACTAATATGCCATCACTTACACTTGGATGCGGATCATTTGGTGGAAATTCAACAACAGCAAATGTATCTTCAGTAAATTTAATTAATATTAAAAGAACAAGTAAAAGGAGAGTTAATATGCAATGGTTTAAGGTTCCAGAGAAAATATATTTTGAAGCAGGAGCAATTCAATATTTAGAAAAAATGCCAGAAATAGAAAGAGCTTTTATTGTAACAGATGAATCAATGGTAAAATTAGGATATGTAGATAAAATATTATATCATTTAAGAAAAAGACAACAATATGTACATTCTGAAATATTTAGTGAAGTAGAATCAGATCCATCTTTTGATACAATAAAAAGAGGAGTAAAGGCAATGGAAAGTTTTCAACCTGATGTTGTTATAGCATTAGGAGGAGGAAGTCCAATTGATGCAGCGAAAGGTATGTGGTTATTTTACGAATATCCAGATGCAGATGCAGAAGGAATGAAATTAAAATTTATGGATATTAGAAAACGTACTTATAAGTTCCCTAAATTAGGTAAAAAATGTAAGATGGTAGCAATACCAACAACTTCTGGAACAGGCTCAGAAGTAACTTCTTTTGCTGTTATAACAGACAAAGAAAAAAATAAAAAATATCCATTAGCTGATTATGAATTAACACCAGATGTAGCAATTGTAGATCCAGATTTAGTAATGAGTTTACCAAAATCAATTACAGCAGATACAGGAATGGACGTTTTAACACATGCAATCGAGGCATATGTTTCAAATATGGCTTCTGACTATACAGATGGATTAGCAGAAAAGGCTGCAGAATTAGTAGTAAAATATTTAAAAACAGCATATGATGAGGGAACAAACAAAAATGCAAGAGAAAGAATGCATAATGCAAGTACAATAGCAGGAATGGCATTTACAAACGCTTTCTTAGGAATAAACCATTCTCTAGCTCATAAAATGGGGGCAGAATTTCATTTACCACACGGAAGAATAAATGCTATTTTATTACCATATGTTATTAGATACAATAGTAGCAAGCCAACTAAATTTGTGTCATTCCCTAAATATGAGTATTTTATAGCAGATGAGAAATATTATCAATTAGCAAAAAAACTAGGACTAAAAGCAGATTCTAAAGAAGAAGGAATTAATAGTTTAATTGAAAAGATAAAAGAGATGAATTCTCATATGAATATTCCTAAATCTTTCAAGGAAGCAGGAATAGAAGAAGAAGAATTTTTAGCTAAAGTAGATATGTTAGCTGATAGAGCTTTTGAAGATCAATGTACAACAGCAAATCCAAGATTACCTTTAGTTAGTGAATTAAAACAAATTCTTTTAGATAGCTATTATGGAAAATAAAACAGATAAAGAATCATATAGTAAGTATATGGTTCTTTTTTATATATTATAACAGTAACAAATTCTTACACTATTTAATTATACTATAATATTTATTATATCTTGGAAAATACAATAAATTTAATTGACCAAAATATATAATATATGTATAATAAAAAAATAATAGGAGGTATAAAAATGGATATTACAATTGATGTAAATGATTACAAATTAAATGTAAGAGCAGCCTGTGTTATTAAGCATAATAATAAAATTTTAGTACATAAGAATATTAATTCAAATCATTATTGTTTGATTGGAGGAAGAGTAAAAATAGGTGAAGATTCAGAGACAACAATTAAAAGAGAAGTAGAAGAAGAGATTGGAAAACAAATAGAAATAACTGGTTATATAGCAACAATAGAGAATTTCTTTGAAATGAAAGGCTCAAAATATCATGAGTATATGTTTGTATATCAAGCAGAATTTAAAGAAGCAGAAGATAAAAAGATTGAAGAAGAATTAAAAAATGAAGAAGGAAAAGACTACCTAAAATATATTTGGCTAGACTTAGATAATATTAACGAACAACCTATTTTGCCACAAGTCGTAAAAGAAATATTAAAAGAAGGAAAATATCCGGAACATAAAATAAATATTGATAGTAAGAAATAATAAAGATGAAAAGAGACTATACAAAAGACAAAATGTAAAAGAAAAAAATAAATAGAGAAAGAAAAAAATAAGAAGATATTTAGTAAAAGTAAATAGTGAAAATAAAAGTTCTAAAATTTCAGTAGAAATATTGATGTTTTAGAACTTTTTAACATTCACTTTTTACGTAAAGAAAACATAATATATAGCAAAATAACGTGAAAGGTGGGAGAATTATGTCTGATTACATAATAGAAGGTGGCAGAAAACTAGAAGGAGAAGTAGAAATATCAGGCTCAAAAAATGCAGCATTACCTATTATTGCAGCTACTATTTTAAATGGAGGAAAAACGACACTATATAATGTGCCAAACATACATGACACGCAAATGATGTTTGAAATATTAAGAAAATTAGGAGGAACGGTAACAAAAAAGCCTAATAAAGTAATAATAGATACTAGTAAGATAGATAAATATGAAATACCAGAAGATCTGATGAGACAAATGCGTTCTTCTGTAATTTTTGTTGGTAGCTTGGTAGGAAAGCATAGAAAAGTTACCTTTTCTTATCCAGGAGGATGTGACATTGGAACACGACCAATTGAGTTACATTTGAAAGCCTTTGAAAAATTAGGAATAAATATTAACAAAAACTATGGAAATATAGAATGTAGTTGTGATAAAATAATAGGAGAAAAAATAGACTTAGATTTTCCAAGTGTAGGAGCAACAGAAAACGCAATACTTGCAAGTTGTTTAGCAACACGGAAAAACAATTATAACTAATGCAGCAAAAGAACCAGAAATAACAGATTTACAAAACTTCTTAAATAAGATGGGGGCAAAAATAAAAGGAGCTGGTTCAAGTCAAATTGAAATTGAAGGAGTAAAACAGTTAAAAGATGTAAGTTATAATATTATGTCTGATAGAATAGAGGCGGGAACATTTTTATGTATAGCAGCTATGAATCATTCAAATATTATAGTAAAAAATATAGATGAAGATCATATTATTCCTATTATTGATAAATTAGAAGAAGCAGGATGTGAAATACAAATAGAAGATAGACAAATACAGATAAAAGCACCAAAAAAATTAAAATCAGTTAATATAAAAACAATGCCATATCCAGGATTTCCAACAGATATGCAATCAATATTTGCAACATTATTAACAACAGCAAAAGGAAGTTCAATTATTGTTGAAAATATATTTGAAAATAGATATAAATACACTCAAGAATTAATAAGAATGGGAGCTAAGATATCGGTGGAAGGAAAAACAGCTATTATAAAAGGTGTAAAAAAATTATATGGAGCAAATGTGAAAGCAACAGATTTAAGAGGAGGAGCGGCTTTGGTAATGGCAGCGACAACAGCAAAAGGAATAACTAAAGTAGAAAATATAGATTATATTTTAAGAGGATATGAAAGATTTGATAAAAAACTTGAAAAACTTGGAGTGAAAATACAATTAAAGATATAAGGGCGGTAAGCCCTTATAAGAATAAAACCTGTCCAAAAGGAGGAAATAAATTGAGTAAGAAGGCAAAAAAAAGTAAAATGGATTTATATTATATGAAAAATGGACAAGCCAAAAATAAAACAATTATTGAGGAAAAAGAAAGAAAGAAAAAAGAAAAAGAAAGAGAAAAAAGGATAAAAGAAAAAAAACAAGAAACTTTAAAAGATGAGTTTGACTTGGAAACAGAAACAGTCCTTCAAATGACAAATAGAAACAGAATAAAAAAAGAAGAAGAAAAAAGAAAGCAATTAAGTAAAGAACAAAGAAGAAGAAAGAAAAGAAATAAGAGAATAAAAACAATATTAAAAATAATAATATTTTTAGGAATAATTTCAGGAGGAATTGTTTTTGCTTTAACGTCACCAATATTTAACATAAAGGACATAAAAGTAATAAATAATAATCAAGTATCTCAAGATACAATAATTAGTTTGTCAGGATTAAATGCAGATGAAAATATATTTAAATTTTACTCAAATAACATTGAAGATAAGATAAAAGAAAATCCTTATATAGAAGATGTAAAAGTACATAGAAAAATTCCAAATAAAATTGAAATAGACGTAAAAGAAAGAGTAGCAAAATATAGTGTTGACTATATGGAAAAATATGCGTATATTAATACACAAGGTTACATATTAGAGATTGCAGAAGATAATAAAAAGATGCCGATTATTCAAGGAATTTCAACTTCAGAAGAAGAGGTTATACCAGGAAAAAGATTAAATAATGATGATCTAAATAAATTAGAAGATGTTATAAAAATATTAGACTCAGCTAATGAAAATGGTTTAGACGGTAAAGTCACAAGTATTGACATTAGCAATAAAAATGAATATAGTATTTATATAGAAGAAGAAAACAAAAAAGTTCATTTAGGAGATAGTACAAATTTAAGTAATAAAATGTTATATGTAATGGCAATAATAGAAGCTGAAAAAGGAAAACAAGGGGATATATTTGTAAATGGTGATTTGAATAATAAATTTCAGCCATATTTTAGAGAAAAAGTATAGTTAGGAGGCAAAATAAATTGGAAGAAAAGAAAAATAAAATAAATAAAACGAAGATTAGTGTAGTTTTAGGAATTATGTGTTTTGCTTTAGCTTTAGGAATATGTATTCAAATTAGAACTGTAAAAAACTCAAATTCAACAGTTAGCAGTAATTATGAAGAAAATAATTTAAGAGCTGAAGTATTAAAATATAAAGAAAAATATGATAATAAATATAAAGAGTTAGAAAAAGCAGAAGAAGAGCTAGAAAAAGAAAGACAAAATTCAACAAAAGATAATTCGCAATTAGAGGAAAAGGAAGAACAAATAAAACAAGGAAATAAGATGATTGGACTAACAGAAGTTACAGGACCAGGTGTAATTGTTACACTTAGTGATAGTAAAAAAGATGCCAATAGTGTTTTAAATCCAAGCACATTACTTGTTCATGATGTAGATATTTTGGGTGTTGTAAATGAACTAAAAAATGCAGGAGCAGAAGCGATATCAATTAATGATCAAAGAATAGTGCCAACAACCAGTATTTCATGTGGAGGGAATATTATTGATATTAATGGAGAAAAAGTAGGAACACCATTTGTAATAAAAGCTATTGGGCTTCCAGAGCAACTGGCAGGATTATCAAGACCAGGAGGATATTTAGAAATATTAAAAGGAGCTAGTGTTGGAGTAGAACTTAAAAAATCTAATAATATAACTATTTCAAAATATACAGGTGTAATTAATTATCAGTATGCTCAAACAGTAAAATAATCTTTATTAGGAGGTTAACATGAAAAAAAGAATGAAAAAGGGAAAAATTACAATGATTATAACAATTGGAATATCCTGTTTTGCATTAGTTTTAGTAATGTTTATGCAATTTAAAATTGTTAATGAAACAGATATTACATCAATAGAAAACATGAGAGAGGCAGAACTAAGAACAGAGTTAGCTAATTGGAAATCAAAGTATGAAGAGACTAATCAAAAATACGAAGAGACAACTCAAAAGATAGAAGAGTATAAGCAAACAAGTCAATCAAACGAAGAAACAGAAAAGTTAGTAGATGAAGAGTTGTCACAAGTAAATTTATCTCTAGGAAAAACAGATGTACAAGGACAAGGAATAGAAGTTACATTAAGAGAAAATGAAAGTGAAGAAATAGCAAGAATTAATGGAGATGATTTATTAGTAATTGTAAATTCACTAAAAATGGCAGGAGCAGAAGCGATATCAATTAATGACCAAAGAATTATTAATATGAGTGATATTGTTGATATTAATGAAACTTTTATAAAAGTAAATGGGCAAAGAATATTAGCTCCATATGTTATAAAAGCAATTGGAAATTCATCTTATTTAGAGACTGCATTAACAGGAAATGGCGGACATGTAGATGAAATGAAGAAAATAGGACAAAATATCTCAATTGAAAAGATGAATAAAGTTAAAATTCTTAAATATGACGGGGAAATAAAAACAAAATATATACAATAAAAATAGGAGGGAATATTATGATTTTTATAGCGATATTAATAGGCTGTATTTTAGGAGCTTTAATTGGAATGAATGCACCGATGATTTCTTATACATATTCAAGTTATCTTGCAATAGCTATTATAGCAGCATTAGATTCGGTTTTTGGAGGAATTACATCAGTAATAAATAAAAATTTTGATTTAAAAATATTTGTAACAGGTTTTTTTGGAAATGCTATTCTAGCCATTCTATTAACAATATTGGGACAGAAGTTAAATGTAGATATTTATTTAGCAGCAATTGTTGTATTTGTAGGAAGAATGTTTGTAAATTTAGCGATTATAAGAAGATACTATGTAGATAAATGGATAAAAATTATCAAAAAAAGAAAAGTAAAAAGTGAAAGAAGAAAAATAGAACAAAATTAAATAAAAATGAAATAGAACTGAATTCCAAAATTATAAGTTTTTGAATTCAGTTTAAAACATTATTAAAGAAAAATACAGTAAAATAGACAACAATAAACTTTATTACAGAAGTATTACAAAAATATTACAAAAATATAACAAATTCTATTGACATTTTTCTTAAAATGTAATATATATACACTTAGAAAATTTATACCAAAAAAATGGAGGAATTAACTTGGCAATAGGAGATATCATAGTAGGTGTTGACATAGGTACAAGTAAAGTCTGCACAGTTGTTGGAGAAGTAAACAACTTTGGACAAATTGAAATTATAGCTAACACCTCATATAAATGTAGTGGACTAAAGAAGGGAAAAATAATAAATGAAGAAGAAGTTATTTTAAGTTTAGCAAAGACAATCAAAGATGCCGAAGATGAAACAAATTTAAAAATTAATTCAGCATATGTAACTATTCCAGGTAAATATGTAACAATAGTACAAAATAGTATAACCAAAGATGTAAAAGATAAATATTCTGGAATATCTATTAGAGATGTACAGACAGCTATTATGCAAGTAAAAGACATAGAAATTCCAGAAGGTGAAACATTAATTGATATAGTACCAGATAAAATAACTTTAGAAAATGGAACAGTAGTTTCTGATCCTGTTGGAAATTTAAGTTCAAGTTTTACAATAAGCGCACAAGTTATACTAGCAGAAAGAGATTATGTAAGACAATTAAATAATATTTTTAGAAAAGTAGGCTTAGAGATAGATGGTATCGTACCAATTACATTAGCAGAAAGAAATCTAATACTAGATAAAAATGAATTACATGACAATATAATGCTATTGGATATAGGAGCAGGAAATACTGATATAGGAGTGTTTGAAGGAACGACATTTTTATATACAAATTCAATTCCTCTAGGAGGAGATAATATAACAAATGATATAGCACTTGTACTTAATATATCAGAGGAAGAGGCAGATAAACTTAAAAGACAGTATGGATTAGCTTTAAAGTCATTTATAGATAATGATAATGATATTATTTTAAATACTTGTAAAGATAATAATAAAAATAAAATAATAAAAAGTTCAGAATTAATAGAAATCATAGAAGCAAGAATTGAAGAAATGTTTTCTATTATAAATAAAGATATAACAAATCAGGGATTAAAACAAAAAATTAATAATGTTGTTTTAACTGGACAAGGTATAGTTAATATAAACAAAAGTGATGTTGCAGGAAAAATAAACTTAAATATACCAGTAAAAATTTCAACAGGGAGAGCAATTAGCACAGTAAAGCCAATATATAGAACTAGTTATGCATTAGTTAGATATATAGCAGCAAGACCTTTTGCTAAAACAGTATCAAGTAGCATAGATACTCAAAACAACGAAAGTTTTATGAAAAATATTTGGGAAAGAATAAAAGAATTTTTTTATTCTTAATCTAGAAAAAGTTCTTAATTTTAAAAAATAAAATCAATTGCAGATGAGAGCGAATCATCGTGCATTATGAAACTGTCACAGAAATAGAACAGTTTCGGGAAAGGGAGGAATAAACTAAATGATGGATTATAATGACGATAGCAATATAACAATGATGGATGGAACAGCGACAATTAAAGTTATAGGTGTAGGAGGAGCTGGAAATAATGCAGTTAATAGAATGATTGATGCTGGAATAAAAGGCGTAGATTTTATTGCAGTTAATACAGATAGACAAGCATTACAAACATCAAAGGCAAATACAAAAATACAAATAGGAGAAAAAATAACAAGAGGATTAGGTGCAGGTGCAAATCCTGATATTGGAGCTCAATCTGCAGAAGAAAGTAAAGCTGAAGTAGCTGAAGTATTAAGAGGAGCTGACATGGTATTTGTTACTGCCGGAATGGGTGGAGGAACAGGTACAGGTGCAGCACCAGTAGTTGCTGCAGCAGCAAAAGAAATGGGAATATTAACAATAGGTGTTGTTACAAAACCATTTACATTTGAAGGAAAGAAAAGATTATCACAAGCAGAACGTGGAATTGAAAGTTTAAAAGGAAAAGTGGATACTTTAGTTGTTATACCAAATGATAAATTATTACAAATAATTGATAGAAAAACATCAATTATAGAAGCTTTTAAAATGGCAGATGACATTTTAAGACAAGGTGTACAAGGTATATCTGATTTAATTGCGATTCCTGGTCTTGTAAACTTAGACTTTGCAGATGTAAAGACAATAATGTTAAATCAAGGAATGGCACATATGGGTGTTGGTAAAGCTACAGGAGAAAATAGAGCTGAAGATGCTGCAAAAGAAGCAATTCAAAGTCCATTACTAGAAACATCTATTGAAGGAGCAAAAGGAGTTATTATAAATATTACAGGTGGTGAAGATTTAGGATTACACGAAGTAAATACAGCTGCTGAATTAGTTCAACGCAGTGTAGATCCTGAAGCAAATATTATATTCGGAACAGTAACAGATCCAAATATGACAGATGAAATTCAAATAACAGTAATTGCAACAGGTTTTGAGAAAAACGAACCTATTTCAAGTATTGGAGTAGATAACATTGTTTCTAAAACATGGGAAAAGAAAATCAATTCAATACCATCAAGTAGTGAAGTAAATGCATCACAAAATGATTTAGATATTCCTTCTTTTTTAAGAAAAAATAAAAATAAAAATATGTAATTAGATACATGAAAAAATGTCATAAACAATAAACATTTTTATATAATAGAGAAAAATAAAAAGAAATAATCGAAAGTAATCGATTATTTCTTTTTTTCGCGTATAAGAAAAGACAAGATTTTTAAACAGCAAGTAGTAAAATAACTTGGCAGGTGATAATATGACAATTTACATAGACATAGTATTAATAGAAAATTTAATTATGAATTATATAATACTATTCACAACAGCAGTTGTTTTAAAAATAAAGGTAAACCATATAAGACTTATTTTAGCAAGTTTACTGGGAGCAGGATATTCAATTATAGCTTATATGGGAATAATAAAAGTATATTCTAGCATTATATTAAAAATAATATTATCTGTTTTAATTATATATATAGCATTTAATCCACAAAATATAAAGAAAATGTGTAAAGATTTACTATTGTTTTATCTTGTTTCTTTTGTGTTTGGAGGAGCTGCTTTTGCGCTAATTTATATTATAAAACCACAAAATATTTTAATGAAAAATGGATTATTTTTAGGTACATACACTTTAAAAACAGTAATGTTAGGTGCTGTTGTTGCTTTTTGTATTATTATAGGAACATTTGCAATTATAAAAAATAAAATTTCTAAAAAAGATATGTTTTGTGAAATAGAAATATTAATTAATCAAAAAAAGATAAAAACAAAAGCGATGATTGACACAGGAAATATGTTAAAAGAACCAATTACTAATGTGCCTGTTATAGTTGTAGAACATATACTTTTATATTCATGCATGCCAAAAGAAATTTTAAATAATTTAAAAGAAATTATGGGAGGTGATTTTAAAAATATACCATGTGATATACAGGAAAAATATATCTCAAAATTAAAATTAATTCCATTTTCTTCTTTAGGAAAACAAAATGGGATGTTAATAGGGATAAGACCTGAATATGTAAAAGTAATTACAGATGAACAAGAAAAAATAAATAAAAATGTCATAATAGGAATATATGAAAAATCATTAACAAAAAAAGGAGAATATCAAGCTTTAATTGGAATAGAACTTTTATAAAAAACTATTTAAATTTATATATCAAAAGGAAGGAGAGATAAAAATGAAATTCATAGATTTAGTGAAAAATAGTATTAACACAATTTGTGCAAAATATCTAAATGAAAAAGAGGAGATAGAATACTTACCTATTTTTTATATAGCTGGAAGTCAAACTTTGCCACCTCCATTACCTCCAGAAGAAGAAGCGGAGTTTATAGAAAAATTGGCAGATGAAGATAATTTAGAAGCAAGACAAATATTAGTAGAAAGAAATTTAAGATTAGTAGTATATATTGCAAAAAAGTTTGAAAATACAGGAATTGGAATTGAAGATTTGATATCAATAGGAACAATTGGACTTATGAAAGGAGTTAATACCTTTAATTCTGAAAAGAAGATAAAATTAGCCACATATGCATCAAGATGTATAGAAAATGAAATATTAATGTTTTTAAGAAAAAGTAATAAAATAAAGGGGGAAGTATCTATCGATGAACCTCTAAATAGAGACAGAGATGGAAATGAGTTACTACTTTCGGATATATTAGGTACAGAACCAGATATTACATCTAGAAATTTAGAAGATGAAGTAGACAAAACGTTGCTAAGAGCTTCGATATCGAAACTAAAAGACAGAGAAAAAGATATTATGGAAATGAGATTTGGTTTTAAATCAGGAAAAGAAAAAACACAGAAGGAAGTTGCAGATGAACTTCGGAATATCACAAAGTTACATTTCTAGGTTAGAAAAAAAGATAATAAATAAAATGAAAAAGGAAATTACAAGCAAAATAGGTTGATGTATTACATAGTATAAAAAATCTCAATTTGGAAATAATTATAATAAATATTTTCAAAGGAGGTTTTTCTTTTGTTAAACAACAAAGTAGAAATATGTGGAGTAAATACATCAAAGTTACCATTATTAAGTAAGAAAGAAAAAGAAGAACTATTCGTAAAAATAAAAGAAGGAGATGAAGAAGCAAGAAATGTATTTATAAACGGAAATTTAAGGTTAGTATTAAGTGTTATACAGAGATTTTATGGAAGAGGAGAAACAGCAGATGATTTATTTCAAGTAGGCTGTGTAGGACTTATCAAAGCAATAGACAATTTTGATTTAAGCCAAAATGTGCAATTTAGTACTTATGCAGTTCCTATGATAATAGGTGAAGTAAAAAGATATTTAAGAGATAATAATAGCATAAGAGTAAGCAGATCAGTAAGAGATTTAGCATATAAAGCGATTCAATTTAAAGAACGATATACAAAAGAACACGGAAAAGAGCCTAATATAGAAGAAATAGCAAAAGAACTTGGAGTGGAAAGAGAAGAAATTGCAGTGAGTTTTGATGCTATACAAGATCCTATATCTTTGCAAGAACCGATTTATAATGATGGCACAGAGAATATATATATCATCGACCAAATTAAAGATAATAAAAATACTGATGAATTATGGGCAGAAAATATGACTATAAAAGGAGCTTTAGAAAAATTAAATGAAAAGGAAAAAATGATTGTAACAAAAAGATTTTTTCAAGGAAGAACACAAATGGAGGTAGCTGAAGAAATAGGAATTTCGCAGGCTCAAGTATCAAGATTAGAAAAGAGTGCTATTAATCATATAAAAAGATTTTACAAATAACCAAGAGAATTAAATCTTTTGGTTATTTAATTTTTAATATAAATACATTTTTTAAAAGAAAAAGAATATATATAAAAGGGAGGAAATAAAAATGATGGATAAAGGCTTGGATTTTAAACATAAGGAAGTTGTTAATATAACAAATGGAAAAAGACTAGGATATGTTCAAGATGTATGTGCAGATTTAGAAACTGGAACAATTACACATATTATAGTTCCAGGAAACAATAAAATTTTAAATATATTTTCTCAAAATAACGATATTGTAATACCGTGGCAAAAAATAAAGTGTATCGGAGATGATTTAATCTTAGTAGAAATTTAATAAATAAAGATAAAAAATAAAATATTTAAAATTATAAAAATAAAAGTAAAAAAGTATTGACATAAAACAAATTAAATGGTATTATAAATAAGCATTAAGAAATATTAAAAAATAATACTAGGAAATACATAAAATTTTATAAAAAAATATAAAAAATGTATTGACATTTAAAAATGAAAGTGTTATTATATGAAAGTACCTTGCAACAGATAAAAAATGAAAAGAATTAGTAATGAAAATAAACTTAATGAATAGAATAAAAACAATAATTACTAGTTTTTTATTTTGCTCAAAAATAGTTTGAAATTTTTTTGAAAAAAGTCGAAAAAAGTATTGACAAACTAAAAAAGGTATAGTATAATGCGAAACGTTCCAACTAAAAACGGAACAAAAAGTACATTGAAAAGTAAACAATAAAATCCTT